>Ga0156174_1043_pt1 | contig 22894 bp, 16 predicted proteins | sample RifCSPlowO2_12_FD_107827 | JGI IMG/M metagenome (GOLD analysis project Ga0156174, IMG submission 107827) | Bacteroidetes bacterium RIFCSPLOWO2_12_FULL_35_15
ATCTGGGTCTAAAGAACTACTTAACATTATTATCACAACTTTTGATTTCAGAGTTTCGTCCAACTTATGGTACTCTGTTAGAAACTCAAAGCCGTTCATACGGGGCATATTAATATCCAGATATATAAGGTCGGGCTTTGGAAACTTTCCGGATTGATTCGGATCTCCCGATTTTATAATATAATTTAAGGCTTCATAACCATCAATAGCAATAGCTATATGATTGCAAATATCAACTTTCCGGATTCTGATTTTACGTAATGCATTATCTACATAATTGTCGTCTACCAGTAGAATACAGTTTATTTTTTTCATAGGATTTATTTGTTTAAATTTTCTTTAGAAATTGTGAAATAAAAAGTGCTTCCCTCTCCCAATTTCGACTTTAGCCATATCTTTCCATTATGCAGCGCTACAATTTTTTTGCATGTAGCCAAGCCTATGCCCGTGCCAGGGTAGTCGGAAGCATTATTCAAACGTTGAAAAATAATAAATAACTTCTCAAAATATTGTTCGTCAATCCCAATGCCATTGTCCTTAATGCAAAAAAGGTATTCGTTATCTTTTTCTTCAACAGTAATCTTTATTTCTGGTGTAGTGTTTTTCTTACGGAATTTTATAGCGTTGCTGAGTAAATTTTGAAATAACTGCTTCAGTTTTATGTCATTCCCTTTTAAAATAGGGAGAATGGCATAGGTTATTTTAGCATTGCTTTCTTTAATTGATGCTCCCATTTCAGCAATTACCTCTTTTAAAATGTTATTGCAATCAACTATAGCGAATGTAATATTTCTTGCAACCTTAGAATAGTCCAGTAAATCTTTAATCAAATTTTGCATTTTAGAGGTCGCGGTTACAATAAACTGAAGATATTGATTCGCGTCATTGTCTAATTTTTCGGAATATTGTTCATCAATAAGCTCAACAAAACTGGAAATTGTTCGAAGCGGTTCCTGTAAATCGTGCGAAGCCATATAAACAAATTGCTCCAGTTCGTTATTGATGTGAACCAGTTCTTCGGATTTTTGTTTTAACGCATCTTCTATTTTTTTTTGCCCGGTAATATCCCTGGCAATTGCGTATAGTTTTCCTGTGACAGGTTCGGGAGTTATGTTCCAGTTAAACCATAAATAACTTCCTTCTTTTTGGCGATATCTGTTCGTAAAATTTAAAGTAATAGCACCTGTTTTCAGCTTCTCGATTTCCTTTAGGGTCGAATCAAGATCATCCGGATGTACTAAATTCACAAATTGATGTTTGAGCAATTCTTTTTCCGAATAACCTAATATCTTTTCAAAATTTGGATTAAGGATTTCGAAATATCCTTGCATATTTGCAATACAGGCAAAGTCAGCGGTGTGGTTAAAAAAATGTTTGTATTCAATTAGTTTCTTTTCAATTAGCTTTTGCTCGGTAATATCACTTATAAAACCTATGAGAAAATACTTGCTTTTGAGAAGCATGGGTGAAATGCTTATTCCTGCATCAAACTCTGTGTTGTTTTTACGAAGAGCAGGCAATTCCCTAAGTTTGTTTAACACAGGTCCTTCTTTTGTTTCCATAAAATGTTTGAATCCTTTCTGGTGTGCTTCGCGAAACCGCTCAGGAATAATTACTTCATGAAGATTTTTGCCGATAACTTCAGCGGCTGTCCAACCAAAAATGGCTTCTGCTTTTGGATTCCATTTTACAATTATTCCTTCCTCATCAATAACAACAACTGCTTCTGGAGCACTTCTAAAAATAGTTTGTAGTTGCTCTTCGCTTATTTTTAATTGAAGTAGATTGTTTTCTAAATCTTTATTTAATTGTAAAATTTGTTCTACCGTTTTTTTTCTTTTTGTAACGAATTCATTGTTATCAATAATCCTTACAGATTTGTTTTTTTTCATTACTGATAGGGTTGAAGTTATAATCACTATTATTTCTCATTTTAGCTTTTTTCATATGTCTTTTCAATTCTTCATAATGCTGTAAACACAGGTTAATTCGACTCCAGTCTAAAAAAGTGAATTGGAATGCGCTAGATTTAAAACAGATTAGACTATCACATTGTTTTTTTTTGTTTTTCGCCATATTAACATTTAAACATATTAGAATTAACTATTTTTTTATTCTTCACTTACGGCATCTCCAACATATTTTCCATCTTTATAAATCGCAATACGTGTTAATATACCGTCACTGTTATAATAATATAATTTTCCCTCAATCATTCGATTTTTACTGAATGTGCCATCTTTTGAAAGTTGTTTGTTAGCGTTATATAATTTCCAATAACCTTCTCCATTAAATACTTTACCGAGATTATCTTTTTCAGTTTTTTGTGAAACTACAGGAGGAGGTTCCACTTTCTCTTCCTGTTTTTTTACTACGATTGGCTTTTTAGGTTCATACGTTTTTGTTGTGGCCGGATCAATATTTCCATCATTAAAATTCTTTTCTGATTTAATATCTCCATTTTCATAATACTCCTTTACTACACCAGACTCTTGGCCTTCTGCCCAGTTGCCTTCAATCATTACTTGGCCATTTTCATGAAAATATTGCTGCACTCCTTCCCGTTTCCCGTTTGTGTTAAATTTAAATGCTTGTTGAACCTGACCATTTTCGTAATAAAATTTGTAGTCTCCAATCCAACGATTATTTTTCCATAAACCCTCTTCATTGATTTTACCATTAGCGTGATACAGAATGGCATATCCGTTAGGGCGATTGTTTTCGTAGGTGATTTTACTCTTTATTGTGTTGTTAGGATAATACTCTTTCCAAACACCAATCTTTTTGCTATCAATATATTTCCCTTCCTCCACTTTTTGATCATCCTTGTACCCTTGTTTATGAAGCGTTTTGTTTAGAATAACCCATTTGCCTTGTCTTTTGCCAGTAACATCAGTAAAATTCAGAGTCGTATCATTATTGGCTAAAGAAGGCTGAGCAATACCACTTTTACAAATGATGAATAATAATAATATTAAAATAATATTTTTCATTGTAGCTATTTTATTTTATAATCATTTGAATATGCACAACAGTTAAAACGATTAGCTTTACATTACATACTAGAAAAAAAATCACACTACAGTTGTCCGAACAATTATGCTGTTATTTTAGCTGCCAACCGAAATGATGCTGCTTATTTTTTCATTCATTTGCAGTATGAATAATATCTATAAAGGCATTCTTCTGCAAATATTTAAGAACACCAACAAATGCTAAGCTGTTGTGTTGCAGGTTTTGATATTTTCTCATAAGTCCTGTTTTTTGAAAACTGTTGTTGGCATAAAACATTTTTTGCAAGTTGCCGAAACGGTTTAGATAAAGGCTCTTCCGCAAGCGATAAGTATCGGCTTTGGCAAAAATGCCAAAGTATGAATTGATTGAGGACAGTATGTTTTTTGACAAAGCAGGAGCAGACATTATCGGAGCTTTCAGCTTTCCATTTCGATACATTTTTTCTATGCTTCCGTTTCCGTTCATTTGTCTGAAAGGATATTTTTCGGGTTCTAATAAATAATTGTAGAAATATAATTTCCGTTTGAAATTTTTAACCACCCGCTTGCGTACTAAAATATTTTTGCGTTTTACAATGTATCCCAAAAAATCTATACCGTAACGGGTTGGTTGAAGAATAGTTTTTTTAGGATGAGGGGTTAATTTCAATTCTTCTTTCAGAAAATTGCTAATTTTTTCTTTCCATTCTTTAAGCTGCTCTATTGTTTCAGCGAGCAATACGGTATCATCTACATAGCGCAAATAATATCTCCCCCCGACCTCACCCCCACCCCCTCTCCCAGAGGAGAGGGGAGAAGGGAGTTTGTTTTTCACAAACCAATCCAATTCGTGCAAATAGATGTTGGCAAAAAACTGAGAACTTAAATTGCCTAATGGAAGGCCCTTGCCCGGGGCATTGTAAAAATAGGATTTATGTCGCGGAATGATTTTTAGTTTTTCTTTATTGCCTGTATAAAATACATTTTGCGTGGGATTGTGTGTTACAATGGCCTTTGCAACGCTCGCTATTATAGTGCGTTCATTTTCCTTATATGGAAGTTTGCTAATCCATCGCTCAAGTAAAACAAGCAGCGTAGCATGATCAACGGAATTGAAATAACTTTCTATATCCATTTTCAGGTAATACTTGTTGATGGGATTATTCAAATAATATTGCAATTGCTTCACTGCTTTATGATGTCCTTTTCCTTTTCTGTTTGCGTAGGAGCATGATAGCATACGCTTATCGATATACGGTTCCATTTTATTAATTAACCAACGATGAACTATTCTATCAGAATAAGAGGGCGCTAGTATTTCTCTTGGAGTGGGGTCAGAAATAGCAAAGCAGGTGTAGGCGGAAGGCTGGTAGGTTTGCGCGGAAATTTGCTCCGCAAGCAGGCTTACTATTTGCGAAATTTCTAAATACTGCTCTTTCTTTTGAGTTGTGAGTGCTGTTTGGCGAACGGCAATATAAAGTTCTTTTTTTAGTACATTCATTTTTTTTAATTAATTAAAAAGCAGGAGGAAGCATTTTTGTGTTTCACTGCAGGAACTCAACTCACCGTACACAGCGGCAATCGTTGTTATTGGTGTAATTGTTGTTATTCCAATTGCCATTGCTCTCGTTGAACACTACCCAATTGTTATTATTGGGAGTACCTGCAACGCGTGCACGACTGTCTCTCCACTGGTAAATGTTATGCAAGCGCACCAGCAAAACCGTTTTTATCCTCCGCAAAACTCATCCGTTCTTTACACATCCCGCATCTGCGGAAAAAGGAAAGAAAGATGCTTTTTTACGAAGAGGGAAAGACCTCAAACACAGTTCTTGTGAAATATTTTATTCCAAAGAACCGACCTGTTACCAGCAACCATAATCACCGGCACCCTCAGGATACATTACCTCCCGCTTTTATTTGTTTTTGAAACCATTCGCTCCAAGAATATGCCTGCTTTGATATGGTCTCAAGTTTTTCGCTCACATCAGAGAATAAACCGTGCGAAATAAATTTCATCTCCCATCCAATTAAGAAATACGCTTTTAATAATTCGGTTTTCCCTCTGAGGAGTAAAAGAAACTTTTTCGATTCTTCCATCTGTATTTTATTTTTTTTGTTAAAGTTTGCCATCACTATTAATTTCATTGCTTCGCTGAATTCGTTCATAATGCGTTCCCCTATAGTAACACGAAACAACTTTGGCAAATTTTGATGCACCCTGTAATATTGCTTATACAGTTTCAGAAAATCAATAAACAATGGCGGGTGTGAAAAATTCGCTTTTATTGTTTCGTCATCAGAGGATTTTATTTTTTCTGGTTCTATAATTCCCATTTCTCAGTGTATCTCCACCATTAATGGCAGGGTTAATGAATAAACACGCATCTTTTTTCGGGCTTTAGCCCAGCGCTCTGCGAAAGGCCTAAAAGTTATATCTACTGATGAACTCTTCATATTCCTGCATAAATGCTACTTTTTTATGATATGATTCCTGATCATCAATATATTCCCTTACTTTATCAAGTCGTGATTCACTCACGGATATCGCAAAATACTCATCAGCCCATTCAAACTTTGATTGAAACAACTTCTCTTGGTTTATCCAGTAAGCGGATTCTCCTTTTAAGAGTTGCAAGGTTTTAGCAATGCTGATGTCAGCATTTAGGGCGAACAGGCAATGCAAATGTTCGGTATGTCCGTTCAATCGGTCAATAAATATTTGTTTAGAAAGAGCGTTCTGCCGTATATGTTCTATCACCTTCGGCATGATTTCTTTTGTTAGAAAAGGGTAGTGACTCTTTGTGCCCCATACTGCATGAATTATTACTTTTACGAATGACATTCTTGTTTTTATTACTATTATTAATACTTGTTTTTATTACTTCATTCAGGGCTAAAGCCCATGAGTACTCTGCTCTTACCTATGCTCCGCTCTAAAGAGCGGTTTAATTGTTGCGGCATCAAATCTCCACCATAAATGACGGGGATACTCATAATTATCCTATGTTATATCCGCGCAAAAGAGTGAAGTTTCTCAAAAAAATTTCGACCGCTTCGCGGTACTCACCAAATTATAAAAATCAAATTTCAAAACTCAAAAAACCAAGCCTTCTGTTTGACTGCAGGAACTCAACTCACCGTACACAGCGGCAATCGTAGATACCGGTGTAATTGCCGCCATACCAATCGCCAGTGCTCTCGGTGAACACTACCCAAGTGTTAAAAGTGGGAGTGCCTGCAACGCGTGCATCCCATGGGGTGCTTGTCCAAACCGTTCCTTGCCACCCCCCTGTTGGAGTTCCTAATGCACCTGATCCAATATACGTTTCTTCATCCCATGTGGGCATGCGCCAACCAGCCCCCATAGCAACACAAGAGTTTCGACAAGTTGCCCAAGTTCCTGAGGTTCCTACTGATGTTTCGGTAATGCAAGCTGCGCAACCCGTTTGTCCGCCACCACTTGTTGATAAGGTGCTCCACTGTGGAGCATTACCGCTACCTTGCGAGGACAGAACTTGTCCTGTGGTACCGGGTCCGTTGGAAGCCGTTGCAATAAAAACCCATTTGCCGGTAGTAGCATTCGTGCTGTCGTAATAGTAAAGTCCGATGCCATTGCCATTGCTAACACCAGCATTCGTGTTGAATACAATCAATTTGTTGTTTGGACTGGGAACAACACCTGCCGAGTGATTTGCTGTCCCTGCATTGGTGAGCGCCACACGCGGTATGAGCAACCCTTTGGTGTCTCCTCCTGTAATGGAATTTCCATCGCCTACATCAAGTAATGCCGATGCGTTAGGCACTTTGCCAGTTGTATTAATTCCTATGTTTTGGGAAAATACGGATTGAGTGTTGAAAATTGCGCATTGCAATACAACTGCTGAAATAGCGCCCCATTGGGCTAAACATGTTTTTTTCATTTTGTTTGTAGATTTAGTTTGTAAAATTTTTGATTGCTTTTTTATTTTTGTTCGGGGCAGGGCTAAAGTAAAAGAACTTGCTAATTCACTGTAATCCTGTTTTCGAGCATTCTTCTTGCATTAATTTATTTTAACAATTCTTGTCAACCTATCCTTAAAGTTCTTAAGCACAAGCTTTCCATTGAGTGATACACAAACTACTAAGTCCTTCATACATTCCCCTTCTTAAATATGTTTTTTAATTGTTTTATTCTGATATTCAAAAGGGTTACTTTTAAGATGAAATATAATCGCTTATTTGAATAACTTTCTAATTCATCTTTTGTAAATGAATCCGTGTTTTTTTTAATTGTAAGAATAACTTTTATTCTATTCATAACATTTTGTTGTTTCGCATTCTTCCAGACAATTAAGATTTTCAATAGTTAATGGTTTGTCGAAAAATTTAATTTTCATTTCCTCTGCCTTTTTTTTATGTAAAAGGGCAAGTGATGCAGATAGCAAACAAATTTCACCATGATGTTTATTTAATTTTAATTCATAAAACATTTCTATAAATTCAAATCCATCAATCGTTGGCATATAGATATCAATTAAAATCAGTTGATATTTTATTTCCGTTTTCTTTAGATAGGTTAATGCGTTTACAGCACATTCAAATGTGATAATAGTTGTTACGCCATAACTTGCTAACATCATCTGAGTAATAAAATTGTTTATATCGTTATCGTCAATAACTATAGCTGATTCTATTTTATTCATTTAATCGTGTATAACAAATTAGTACTACAATTTTAAAACCCTACACGAAAGAACACACTAATCATGATCCCAAACACAAGCATTTGAAACTCTTGAATTGAAGTATTTTTGTAATTTTTAATTTTATTAATAATATCTTGCATAAATTGATTTGTGTTTATTTGTTCTTTTTAATCTACCCCTTTAATTCCGAATTATTTGAACAAAAGCAGGAAGCTTTTCTCACCATCTGTTTTTAATATTTATTTTTTTATTTAACAATTAAACATTCATTATTTCACTTGTCTTTTAATAGTTGAAAAAAGCCTGGAATAGAAGTGTAATTATTGTTTTTATTAAGACCGAGAATGTAATAATAAACACCATCAGCATATTTACTTCCGTCCCAATTGTTTAAATAATTATTGTTTTGATAAAGCTTTATTCCCCAACGATTGTATATTTCTATTTTACTGTTTGGGTAATATTCTAATTTTTGGAACACCAACAATTCATTTTGTCCATCACCATTTGGAGTAATAACATTAGGTATTTGAATTTCATTTGGCAATATTTCAATTGTCGTACAATTTTTTTCTACACAACCATCTGTAGTAATTAATTCATGACAAACAATATAATTACCCGGCATGGGATATATGTGTTCAGGAGATTGCAAAGTTGATATCTCCCCATCACCAAAATACCAATTATTTGGAAGTGCTGATGAACCGGTAAATGATAATAGTGCATTAATATAGTAGGGAGGGGTGGGGGAATAACTAAATGGTGAAGTTAATATTGGATCAACCGTGACAGAAACAGACGCTGTTCCTGTACATCCATTTATATCAGTTATGTTTACAGTGTATGTTGTTGTTGCAATTGGGTGTGCGACAGGATTAGCTATAGTTGCATTACTTAATCCAGTTGTTGGGTTCCATGAATAACTGATACCACCAGATGAAAATAAATTTAGACTATCACCTTCACAAATTGTTTGGTTTGGAGAAATAGTTACGATGGCACTACTAAAAACTGTTATTGTATCAAAGTCGCTACATACTCCATTTGACACTTCAACAATATAAGTTGTAGTAGTTGCCGGATTAGCGATAGGATTTGAAATATTTGGATTGTTTAATCCGGATGATGGACTCCAATTATAAATTGGGCCTCCTGATGCATTTAATTGAACCGGACCACTGCAATTAGTAGTGTCGTTTCCGACAGATGCATAAGGAGCAGCAAGTACTTCTATTACAACATTTGTAGATGTAGTTTGAGCAGGCACACCATCATCCCAAGCATTAAATGTTATTGTATTGAAACCTACATCAGCAGCTAAACCAATTAACTGTCCGGAATAATTAACGTTATTCGCGGGAGTGTTGCTGAGAACAATATAACCGTTTAAAGTCGTTGTAGTATTAACTGTAGTGGTTTGCCCTATTTCAGGCGACATAAATAAGATATTAAAATTTAATGTTTCTCCAACACATACTTTCATTGTGTCGCAATAGCCCATTCCATTTGCAATAGGAGCAATATTACTAGATGAACAAGTATTAAAAAATAAGGATTTATTATCAAGCCAGTCTATACCATCAGCCAAACCATTGGGGCCATCATAAGCTCCACTTGCCTGATCAAATGTTCCAAACTGTATGTAATTTACTCCATCCCCTTTATTAGCCCCTACGGTAGCTGGTGTGCCACCAAAACCTCCAGAGCCTCCTGAGGCATCACCAGTCGTCCATTGCATATCTTTATAACAAAAAGATACATTGTTTCCATTTGGAATTAACGGGTCAGCGCTATTGGTTATTATTAATTGAAAAGTATTCACTTTGTCTGCATAAGTATCATAGTAACCTACACTATCCCATTGAACAATTAATGCTGTTGGAGTAATTTTATAATACACCAAGCCACTTGATAAATTTCGGGTGTCCACATCTCCCCAAAATGGAGCTACCATTTCATAAAGTGTACTAGGAAATCCGGTAGCAGTAAATGTAGAATAAGGTGCTCCGAAAGAAATATTACCATTATTGTTCAAATAAAAACTGGTTTGATTTGAACCATAAAAACAAAAGGTAAATGGCAAATTTATCAAAGGTGTTGTCCAGTCGTCATTTCTGTAATCAGGAGAAGTTCCAGGGCCACCGCTGCCACCGCTACCGTTAAATTGACCTGTTGACCAAGTCGTATCTCTTTCTATCCAGCATTGACAACCAGTTAATGCCTTTGTTTTAGGATTTAAAACCGAAACAACGGGCGTAATCGCATTTGTTTTGTTTATAAGAATTTCATTGCCACTTAATAAACCTTGTTGCTTAAGAATGCTCATAGAATCCGACTGCGCAGCACTATAAAATGAAATTGAGATAAAAAGAATTGTAAAAAAATTATTTGATTTCATAAAAAAATATTTCTTAAAAACTGTTTAATTTTATTTGACTATCGAAACGTGTCCGATCAAATTCTTTTTCCGTCCTTTTAGATCTCTATAATTTACACGATATACATAAACATCCTCCTGAATAATTTCGCCACGATTATTTACAGCCCCATTCCATCCTTCATACAAATCATTGGTTTTGAAAATTTTATTCCCCCAACGGTCAAAAATCATTAACTCGAAATCCTTAGGGTCGATCCCATGCGAATACACATAAAAAACATTGTTCATTCCATCTCCATTCGGTGTAAATGAATTAGGAATATATACAGTAAGAATATCGTTGATCAAAACAAAATAGGTAACAGAATCAATACATCCATCAGAATTGGAAGCGTAAAGGGTAACAGGATAGCTTCCTGTTTCAGGATAGGTATGTGATGGATTTTGTATAGAGGAAAATGTATTGTCTCCAAAATCCCAAGCGCATATGGATGCAGAAGTTGATGTGTTTGTAAAAAATGCTGTTGGAGACAAAATACTAATTTCACTTGGTGAAACAAAAAAATCAGCAGTAGGTTGAGGGAAAATTACAATCATACAAGGAATAGAATCTGTAATGGAGCAATTTACCGAAAAACTTACTGTTAATATTACTGTATGACACCCGATGCTGGTATAAATATGTGATAAATTTGCTCCTATCCCGGTAGTTCCATCACCAAAATCCCATGTGTATGTTGCACCTGTATTACCTGTTGTGTTTGCTGTGAAAAGAACAGATAAAGGATTGCACCCGCTTAATTTATCTGCTGAAAAATTAACAATTGGAAAGGGGGATGCCGTAACGTTTGAAATAGCTGTATCAGAACAAGCTCCTGTAGTACCAACAACGGTATATGTTGCTGTAGTTCCCGAAACTGTAATGCTTGCCTGTGTGTCGGTTGTTGACCAAGTATAGTTAGTTGCTCCATTTGCAGTAAGTGTTGTGGGTACATCTATACAAGTTGTTGGAGAATTAACCGTCACAATTGGAGTTGGGTTAATTACAACAGAAGTAATAGAAGAAGAATTACAAGGAGGAACGGCAATATTAACTGAAACGGTATAATTTCCAGCCATTGCCGAAGTTACATTATTTATAATTGGATTTTGCAAAGCCGATGCAAATCCATTTGGTCCGGTCCAGGTATAAATTGCACCAAGAACAGTTGTAGCTGTTAAATTTAATGTTTGCCCTACACAGTGAGGCCCGTTATTGGTAGCAATAACAGCACAAGGGGAACAAGATGCAGGAGCTGTATAGGATTGAGAAAAAGTACAAGCAGCAAAATCTGAAAACGTTGCGATGATATTACATACAGCACCATTGGAATTTATTCCCAGGAATGAATACGATGCAGGACTTGTAAATGGGGCATTTAATACAACAAGTGTTCCTACACAAGAATTAGAAATAGTTAATGTTCCTGTTGAAGGAGGGTTAAAAAAAATAATGCTTCCACTTACACCATATTGTAGAGTAACACTATCGCAGGCACTTGGTATAGCTGTAATTGCATCGATGTTACAAATTACAGTACACGAAGCAGGTGCTGTAAAATTGGTTGTGAAGATGCAAGTTGGATCATCTGAAAAAGCTGCTGTAACAGAGCATATTCCTCCACTAGATAGTAATCCTGCTAAAGAATAGTTGGTTGTAGTTGCTGCAAATGGAGCATTGAATACTTGTGTAATTCCATTACACGAATCTGTAACTGTCAATGTGCCTGAGGTGGGAGGGTCAGAATAGTTGATAACACCAGCTACTGTATAAGTATTTGTTGTTGGGTCACAAACGCCAGGAACAGCTGTTAATCCAGTCATTGCACAAAGTATATTACAATTGGTTGATCCAGCACCAGGTCCACTATTGCCTTGAGTTAAAGTAATAGTGGCTGGATCATCTTCGAAATTAGTTAACAGCAACATGTACCATTCTCCTGCTATGGCGCCTTGTATGCCGCACGTTTCTGTTGCAACAGGGGAGTAGCTGCAATCAACTATGTTGCCATTACAACCTATATTGTTTGAAAGAGGATTAGCCGGACCACTGCAAGCTCCTGTTTGATTTGTGCAAGCAGTAGCAAGCGTTGGATAAGGGCCATAACAAATAAAATCAACATCCGCTCCAGAGCCGGAAGGAGTCGCCATACTGATGTTTAATACAATATCACCAGAGGTGGCTATGTTTAAATAATACCATGCTGGATTTGGCGAAGTTGTTAAACAAGCTAAAGTTCCTCCATCCGCTACATTGGTTGATGCCGGAAACGTATATGTACTTCCTGTACAAAAAGGATCGGCATTGCTGCAATCTCCCCCCTGTGCCTTAATAGTAATAGGAAGAAAAATAAATAATAAAAGTGTAATTAAAAAAAATTTTTTCATGAAAAATTATTTCTTTAAGCCTGTTTAAATTCTTTAAAATACTAATTTACAAGAGATAATTCCACCACTCCACACCCTTGCAAAATTGTAGAAAAGGCATGGCAAATTAATCGTTACTATTCGGGGCAGCAAAAAGCCTTTTTTGTTCATGTATTTTGTAACCCGCCTTGAACAGTAATCATTAAAAAAAATCTAAAAAAAGGATGGGCATTGTACCTACTCCTTTACCTAAATGCTTCCCCAAAACATAAAGCATTTATGCCCACCCGATTTTTAGCGCCAATTCTAAATAAATATTCTCTCTCTAAACTATTTATTGTAGAAAAGGCTGTGTCAATTAATTAATGTTTTAAAATCACACTCTTTCGGTATGTCTTCCGCTAAATCTATATGAGAGATTAATCCTGTAAGCAATAATTGAATATTTTTTTTCATAGTCTTTTAAAATTTGCCCCGAATATTTTATGTTACAGTCGGGGATGTTTGTTCATTACGAGTCCGTCTTTTTACAATTACAAATAACTTTGTCCTGTTTTACAATTTTTGCTATACGCAGCACAACGTTGATTGCTTTTACACGATCCCAAACAAATTATTGCCAGGATGCATATTCCAATAAATATTGTATTTTTTCTCATAACTAATTAATTTAATTAGGTTTAATTTATTTTAAAACAACGCTTTTTCTGTTAAAATTTTAATATTGTCTCTCAAACTAACCAACTATTTTTTTACTATAAAAAAGGGGTGGGCAGAGGTATCTACTCCTATACTAAATGCTACATAAAAAAATGAAACATTCGAGCCCACCCTATTTTTAGAGCCAATTCTAAATAAACATTCTCTCTCCAAACTATTTATTGTAGAAAAGGCTATGTCAAATTAATAGCAATAGGTAAAAGAACTTACTAATCCATTATAACTAAACTATAATTATAAAACATGCTCTTGCATTATTTTTAAAACTAATTTGCTTGTCAAAACCACTTCCTTGTTTTGTATCTTGTTCTCTGTTATTTATTTTTTTACTGAGCTATCATTTTTTCGGTATATATTTTCTCCCCATCCTAAATTTTTGCAAAATAGATTCCTTTGAGCGAGTTGGAAAGATCTATTTCGGTTCCAATTTTTATTTTTTTTCTGAAACAAATTCATTAATTGCTAATCACTTTAAATTCAACTCTTCGGTTCAATTGTCTGCCTTCTTCTGTATCATTGGTAGCAATAGGGAATTGAAAACCATATCCAACAAACCGCAAGCGATCAACTTCAATTCCTTTACTAATTAAATAAGATACCACTGCGTGTGCTCTGCCTTCAGACAAACTTTTGTTGTAGATGGCACTTCCTCTATTATCGGTATGTCCGCCAATTTCAATTGTTAGGTTCGGATTGTTTTGTAATAAATTTAACAGGTTGGTAAGTTCTACATATGATTCAGTTCTTAAAGATGTTTTATCATAATCATAAAAAATATTTTTTAATGTTATTTTATTTCCTACACTTAATTTCTGCAATGGAATATGTTTATCTATTACTTTATAAGTTGCTGTATCAGGAATATTGAAATTTTCAGAGTAAAATAAATATCCTTCTCTTTTTACAGCTATCCCATAATTTTTGCCAGCAGGCAGAGAAACAAGAAATTTCCCGGAAATGCTATTGGACTTTACTATGGCTATTATTTCATTTTTATCGTTATCTGTAATTTCCATGTCCGCACCAAGGGTTTCAAATGAATCGTAATCGATAACAACACCTTTAAACAAAGTTAGACGTGGTTCATTTTTTTTCTTTTTTAAATAAGTAAAATTTATTTCGTAAATATCTTTTTTTCCAAAATTTTCTTTTTGAGCGGGAGAAGAATAATAAGCTGTTTTTCCGTTGGCTGCCATCACAAAAAACACATCATTTTCAGGAGTATTTATTGGTTCTCCAATATTTTCAGGGGTACTCCATTTTCCTTTTTCAAAAACACTTTTAAAAATATCGTATTGCCCAACTCCACCATGCCCGGTAGAACTAAAGTATAATGTTTTTCCATCGGGATGTATAAACACTCCTTCTTCATTGTCTTTAGAATTAATGTCTGAACCTATATTTTGTGCCGATCCCCAATCCCCATTTTTATCTTTGGTAGAATACCAAATATCTCTTTCTCCAAATCCGCCATCACGATCGCTTACAAAATAAATAGTATTCCCATCTGGCGAAATACTTGCAGATGACTCATGTTTTGCTGAATTGATTGGCTCTGGCATTTTAATTAACTCGCTCCAATCAGTACCTTTTAAAAACGATTCCCAAATATCCCCATTACCGTCAATATCATCTCTGTAAATTAAAAGGTGCTGACCATCGTTTGAAATAGCTATTGCAGAATTATTTCGTTCAGGCTCATTAATTGAAATAGAAAGCGCCTTTGCAAGCTGCCATTTATTATTTTTTGATTCAGAAGAATAAACATTTTCCATTCCTGACTTTTGTTTTTTAATTTCTTTTTCTAAAACTGGTCTTCTGGAAGTAAAAATCATGATGCTTCCATCGGCAGAAATTACAGGAGCATAATCCTCAAAAGCAGAATTTATTTGTTTACCAACATTTTTAATTACGATATCAACACTGTCGTTTTTTTGTGCATTAGCATAAAATGCAGTAAAAGTGATACAAACAATAAAAATAATTTTCATAATTAATAATTTTAAATACGTGCTCTGGAATTACCTTTACCAAAAGCGCCTGGTGCAATAAAACGTAAAGAAATTTCGAAACCTCCACGTGCTGAAGTAACTGTTTTTAATTTTGAAAGATTTATATCATAACTAAATCCGAGTGCATAGTTTGAATATTCAAATTTTGCGCGAGCAATAAATGCATCTTTTGCACGATAATAGGTGCCGAGTGAAAAGGCAGCCGGTTTTTTATTTCCGGTATATTTTGAACCTTCTTGTAAAACATATTGGAATGTCATACCGGGTGTTATTTCTTTTGTTGCTCCCTGCAAAAAAATAATATAAGATGGTTTTAAAATAAGGTTAGTATTTTTTATACCAATAGCTGCATCACCATGAAATACCAATTTCATGTGTAACTTTTCTGATTTATCTCCATAATATGAATAAGCCGGCTGGTGAGGATGAAAAACAGATACGCCAATATTTATTTTACGTGCATTATTAGCTGAGATATACATTTCATTTGTTCCATAACTGTATTGTATTCCTGCACCTAAATCAAGGAAAGTATAATTACTCACCGAACTTGTTTCCCCTGTTGGTAAATTTGCGTCATAGTCCATTCCGTTATATTGATTTCCCCAACTAAGCTTTCCGCTTGTCATTGAACGTTGAGCAAAACCACACATTAATCCACCGGAAAGAAGACTTTTAGCATTTATTGGAATAATTCCTGAAAGAGATAGATTTGCCTGATTGGTCCCCATTTGCGAATCACCTGCTTTATCATTAAAAAAATCTATTCCTAATCCAAGCTTCTGTTTTTTCTTTTTTAATAATTTTACTTCTGCGGAAAGCGCAAATGTTTTATATGGCGAACCTACACTTTGCCATTGGTTTTTGTAATTGGTAATTATCCTAATATCATGATGTACTCCTGCATTGGCAGGATTTACTTGTAAAGGAGTTTCATCAAATTGGGAAAAGTGAATATCCTGTGCTATTACAGGAACACAATTAACTATTCCAATTAGTACACCTATAAAAAATGTCTTTCCAAAGATTAGGACAGTGATTAAGTTTTTAGTTTTCATATTGTTTACTGTTAAATGGTTTAAATGATATATTGTTAGTCATTTTTATTTTGTTAATGTAATATTACCGTGTTTACGAACCGCTTCACCTTTTATTGTTGCTTTCAAATAATATACAAAAATAGCCGGATCTAATTTTTTCCCTTTAAATGTACCATCCCAACCAATGTTTACATCATTGGATTCAAATACTTTTTCTCCCCAGCGATCGAAAATTGCAAATTCAAGATTTGTAATACAATTACCATATACTTTCAGCACATCATTTTCATTGTCGGCATTTGGCGAAAATGCTAGTGGTATAAACAATGTACCACAAGGTATTTCAACAGTTATCCTAACACAATTACTATCCGAACAAGAATTTGCATCCATTACTGTAACACAATAATCCGTTGTAACAGTTGGAGAAACAATTATTGAATTAGCAGTATCGCCAGTACTCCACAAATATGTCCCCCCACCGCTGGCTGTTAATGTGATGAAAGTACCGGATAAAATTGTTGCATCAGTTCCAGCATTTACATTTGCGGGTAGGGGATTAACAATTACTGAAGTGGTTCCCGGCAAGCTAGTACAACCTGCTATAGTTACAGTAATAGAATACGTTCCAGACATTGCTATAGTGGCATTGCCACTTACGGTTGGGTCTTCTGCGGAAGAAGTAAATCCATCTGGCCCGGTCCAGCTATAGATTGCTCCCGCTACCGTATTGGAAGTTAATCCTAATGTAGAACCAATGCATATAGGACTGTTGTTTCCTGCCATTGGAGCAGTTGGTTCCGGATTAATTGTTAAATTAGTGCTTACTGTACTATCACAACCTGCTGCATTGGTTAGTACATCGGTATAAGTTCCTGTTGTATTATACGTGTTTGTTCCAACGATTATCGAAAACCCTGTACATCCTACAAAAGTTTGCGAACTTGTTGTTGGCTGATTTATGGTTAAAGTAGTACTTACTGTACTATCGCAACCTGCTGCATTGGTTAATACATCGGTATAAATTCCTGTTGTATTATACGTGTTTGTTCCAACGGTTACCGAAAAACCTGTGCAATCTACAAAAGTTTGTGAACTTGTTGTTGGCTGATTTATGGTTAAATTAGTACTTACTGTACTATCGCAACCTGCTGCATTGGTTAATACATCGGTATAAAATCCTGTTGTATTATACGTGTTTGTTCCAACGATTACCGAAAAACCCTGGCAATCTACAAAAGTTTGTGAACTTGTTGTTGGTGGATTAATAGTTAAATTAGTACTTACTGTACTATCACAACCTGCTGCATTGGTTAATATATCGGTGTAAACTCCTGTGGTGTTATATGTATTTGCTCCAACTGTTATCGAAAACCCTGCACATTCTATAAACGTTTGCGAACTTGTTGTTGTTGGATTAATGGTTAAAGTTGTTGTAACAGTATCATTTATGCATCTGTAAACAATCAGTTGCACAGTGTATGTACCGGCAGCGCTATATGTATGCGTTGGATTTACTGTGGATGATGTATCATTTACGCCAGAAGCAATATCTCCAAAATTCCATGATAAGGAATCATTAGCACCATCTATAATAGCATTAAAATTAGTTGGTGACGAAAAACAGGTATCCGTATATGTAAAAGTAGTTGGCTCTGGAATGGAAGAAAAACCGGCAAAGTATCCGGCATATCCGGCAGCGCCACTAGCCCCAAAAATTCCAGCGGCTACCCCCGCGGTGGACGTTATTTTAATATTGCCGGTAAGTCCTAACACCCTATAAGTTTCCCAGGGCGCTCCTATCACAGGTTCTGCACCAGCCTGAACCACGCCATTTATTTGAAGAGTTGCTCCTTGTTTGGTAAAAATCATAACGCCTCCTATGTAAGTAGTTGCGCCAATCATCTGAACAGAGGGGATGAGGTCTATAGTATTCTCTAAAAAGCAACTGAATGGCGGAATAAAATTTAATCCCCCTGTCGCATTGTTTGCATCACCATCTCCTGCAAGTGACTGATACATATAGGCAGGTTGTGAAGTATGAATGTACATATTCTGGTGGCTTGCCCCCTGATAATTTGAATTTGGAACTATGTAAAACTGACCTGCATTAATGGTTGTAATTGGAACAACATTGCCATTCACAAAAATTTGAGTATTGTTATAATGAGCAATTACAATGGGTTTTTCCATAGAAGGATTACCATTCCCTTCAATAAGGATATAATCTTGTCCAATTTTTTCTACAGGAACACTTTGGTCTGCTCCCATATCCTGGCCATCAGTAGCAGAACTAGTGATAGTTCCTAATAAATTTCCATTGTTTAGGATGATGGGATTATTGGATTGTATCAAAGCTCCTATAAAACCACTAAGATTAGCTGCGGTAGAAGTATTCCCTGCAACAACATAACATTCTCCCTGATTCAATGTAACCGTAATCGTATTTAAGGTAACATTTGGTACACCCTCAAAAACAACACCTGTGTTGTAACCACTAATGGTAACTGTAGTATTTGGCTCGGTTGCCATAATACCGGCAGTAAAATTCCTAGAAATGTCATCCATTTGCTGCGGAAATCCTCCCACTCTAAATGTGGTTCCTAAGGCAGCTCTTCCTTTTGCAGTAATACATTCTGCCTGAGATGGATCTGACCTTACCCTTAGATTCGCATAAAAAGGTTGGTTAGCCGTAAGGATTAACCCTTTTTTTTTCAGTACTTTATTCAAACTATCAATAGGTACAAATGATGGGCTCCCGGAAACTTGCCCATTCCCCACAATATATACAGAAGGGCTTGCATTAGCAATGGTAGTTGTAGTCAAAATAACCCCTGAACCATCTCTTATGGTTACCACAAAGGGGGTAGTTATGGGTGTTGATAAATAAACATAATGATCATCAACATTATTATTATCTCTTGCATGAAGAGGTGGTATCCAATGGGTAGTATCTAATTGAGCAAACGCATTAGGAATTGTTAGAATTATTGCTGCAGCAATAATTAACACCTTTTTCATCAGTAAATGAGTAAACAGATTTTGAGAGATTATACGATTAAAAAAATCCGATAAAGGTGGTACATTCCTGTTCTTGGTGTCCCGGGTACTAGTGGTTAATGAATATTTCATCTTATTAAAGTTATGTTTCCTTTTTTGTTTATTTGTTCTCCTGTTAATAGTGTTGCTTTTAAATAATATACAAACACAGCAGTATTCATTGATTTACCTTTATAGGTGCCATTCCAACAATTTTTTTGGTCGGTAGTTTCAAATACTGTTTCGCCCCAGCGGTCGTATATGGCAAAGTAAAAATCCTGAATGCAATTACCAAACACACACTCTAAATCATTTGCTAAATCATTGTTTGGAGAAAAGGCTTCGGGAACAAAAACTTCTCCACATGCGATTTCAACAGAAATGGTAATGCAGGCACTATCCGTACAACCGTTTGCGTCTGTAACAAACACACAATAGTCAGTTGTTGCAGTGGGCGTGGCGGTTGGGTTTGCACACGTAGTGCAACTTAATCCGTTTATTGGCGACCAAGAGTATGTATCACCTCCGGTGGCTATAAGTTGAGTGCTCTCTCCAATAGTGAGACTGTTAGAAGTGGCAGTAATCAAAGCTGTGAGATTAGATGTTTGTGTGACAATTACTGTTTGTGTTTGTGTGCAACTATTCGCATCAGTTACAGTAACTGTATAATTTCCTGTAGCAAGCCCTGTTGCGGTTTGTGTAGTTTGAATCGGGCTTGTATTCCAAGAATAGGTATATGGCGCAGTTCCGCCTGATGGGGTTGCCGTAGCGGTTCCTGTATTACTGCTACAAGCTGCAGGAGTTGAATTTGCTGTGAGTAAAATAACAGAGGGTTGAGTAATAGCAACTGTATCTATGTGCATACAACTTTTTGTATCTGTGATGGTACAGTAATACGTGCCTGCACAAAGGCCTGTAGCATTAGTGCTTGTTTGTGCCGGAACGGTATTCCATGAATATGTATAACCGGGTGTACCACCCGCTGCAGTAATGATTGCGCTACCGTTACATTGTGTATTGCATAGTACAGTGGTTGGAGTAACAGAACTTGATAAGGCTGTGGGCTGAGTAATAATGAATGTGGCGGTTGTATCGCAATTTTGCCCGATTCCAACAAATGAAATATCATCTAATCCGAAATCGTTGCTACCCGTACCTGTATTTTGGTTGACGATGCAAATAGAAGCAGTGGTATTTGTGCCAGAATTCCAAGTGGTAGAAAACTGCCACCATACATTTTGCGCTAATGGAGCGGTAAAAGGGCTACCTAAGTTAGTACCATTGATAGAAAACTGAAGTACAGCCGGATTATAAGCGCCCGGATCCATCGTACTTATCCATGTAGAAAAAGTATAATTAGAATTGGGCGTTACTGTAACGGTTTGGCACCACACGCTTTGATTAGCTATAGGATTGCCATTTACAATCATAAAATTATTAGGGCTGGTGGTAGTGTGCCCGGCACCTGTCCAACCGTTGTATATATTCGGATTAACATCTATAGCATAATATCCTTCGGGGCCAAGGCAGCCGGGAGTATTGCAATAAAGATAATCTGTGCTAAAACCAGTATTTCCTGCACTAAAGTCTCCGTTGACGATTAACTCTATTGTAGTAGTATCTATAATGGCCACAGTATATGTTCCTGCTATTAGTCCTGTAGCTGTCGATGTGGTTTGTGGAGGACTCGTATTCCACAGGAAGGTAAGTGCTGAATCTGATACATTCACTGTGGCGGTACCATCATTATCTCCGAAACAACTTACATTCGTTTGAGAAAGGGTGAAAGGAGGGCATTGAAGCGGAGGAGGGAAGGGAGGGCTTGCCGGGCAAGACTCTACATGTGAAAACCCATAACCTCCGGATGCTGTGTTATAAGACCAAGTTGCAGGATCAGAATCAATAACTTGGTAAGTTCCTGCCGGTATTGTAGTGGAGGGATATACTATCCAGTTTATTTGCGTTCCACCACAGCCGCTGCCAGCAATTGCAGCCCAAGGACCGTAAGTAATGCTAGTTCCTGTATTAAGCAAACTAATTGTTCCTGGCGTTGTTCCTATACTTCCATTCCAGTGATAATTATATATTATAGAAATAAAAGAGGGAGAAGTAATTGTAAAAGAAGGGCTCAATCCTCCGTCACTTACTGTATTCGGATTGTAGTTATCAAAAGCTACGGTTCCCAGATATGCCAAAGTTATTGTTTGGGCAGCGCTGGATCCAAATGCATTTGATGCGGTTACTGTTACATCATTTCCTGCCCAACAGGTAGTATTTTGAAAAACAACATTTATGGAAGTGCTTCCTTGTCCGCTACTAATGGTAACTGAAGATGGAACGGTCCAAGTGTAGGATGTTGCACCTGCCACCGCTGCAATTGAAAAATTAGCCCCATCGTTTGGACAAGATGTTGTTGACGAACCTGTAATTGCTCCAGGCATAGCAGGGGCTTGTGAAAAGCCGCTGGTGTTATTGATCAGTAGCAGAAAAAAAGCAATTAGTAAGTGTTTTGTTTTCATTTTGTTTGTTTTTTTTATTTATTTCACTTTTCCTTAATCGCAATACGGACTTGCCGGTGGCGTAAAATAATTACCCGTCCATCGGGCACTGCCTTTGGAAATGCGAAGTTCGTCTCTTTTACCGTTAAAAGTCCATGCTTGTCCACCCTCTTCGCCTATTGAAAGTGGGTGTGCTGGATCCCCGGTATTTGGTGTATTTGCTGTTTTTGTGGCAGTACCAACAAGAACCCCGTCTATATACCAGTTCATATTATTACTGCCAAGCGATTGATCATAGGTTACTGCCACATGGTGCCAAAGAAGATCGTTTGGATATACAGAGGCGGCAGAATTGTAACTCATCACAGGACTACCACCAAAAGCTTGAGCTGAAATTTCAACTCTTATTGAAGCATTTGTTTCTATTGTTAATTCAAGCCCTGGAGCTGTGTTGTAGTTTGTGGCAATTAGTACAGCTCTACCACCAATTGCCGTTATAGAAATCCATTCATCGTATGTCCATTTAAATCCACTGGGATCTTCCGCACCGTGCAGAAATTTCCAATCCGAAGCAGAACCAACTCTCAAATAATCCCCCGTACCATCAAATAGACCGTTTTCACAAAATTTTTCCTGCGCTGTGCTAATCTGAGCATTGCCGTTTGCCGTTACAGGGTATGCGTTTGCAGATGCATCAGAAAATGAGGTTCCATCCATGTGCAGTTTTAAGACGGTAAATGCATCATCGGTGGTACAAGTATTTGGGAAAATAGTTATTTCATCAAAAGATGCGATACATGGCGAATTGGATATAGCCCAACGCAATACTATATTGCCGCTTATGCTTGTAAGGGTAGAAGTGGGGCTGCTTGGGGTTGTTATGGTTGCTGTTCCGCTTATTAATGTCCATAATCCTGTTCCTACACCGGGAGCATTTCCTGATAACGTTGTTGAAGTAGCAGCACAGCTTAAATTTTGGTCTGGTCCTGCATTAGCCGTAGTAGGAGAGGCGGTGATTGTTATAACAAGAGAACTTGCTGCACTTGTTCCGCAACTATTAGTGGCTGTGACAGAAATATTGCCTGAGGAAGCTCCGAAATTTACAAGAATGTTTG
>Ga0156174_1050_pt1 | contig 22179 bp, 17 predicted proteins | sample RifCSPlowO2_12_FD_107827 | JGI IMG/M metagenome (GOLD analysis project Ga0156174, IMG submission 107827) | Bacteroidetes bacterium RIFCSPLOWO2_12_FULL_35_15
GACTTTTTACAAATTTTTAGTCCTATTGAAAACTTAATTTATATTGCAAAAAAAAGAGGCTGCCCTTTTGAGACAGCCTCTTTTTATTTTAAATCGATTTTTAAATAATTTGAAATTTTAAAAGTCTATTAGGGACAATATGTTGATGTAAAACAAGGTATGGAGTAATACAAAGCCCTGATAGGGTGATATCAATGTCATTATTTAAGGATTTTTTACTGCCATGTAAAAGTCATCGACAAACTCAGACTGACAGCGCAGGTCATATTGAACTTGACCTGTACTGAGCTCTTGCCGAAGCTCGAAATATGTGCGAAAGGCTTCTTAACTTTATGGCATTGTGGGTGATATTTCGAACACATCAAATTCGAATTCAGGTTTATAAGAATTCGATTGTATTATTTCCGAAAAAACAGTGTGTCTTTTTTTTGAAATTCATTTTATTTAACATTCACCCCCTAAAAAGTACTTGTTGTTCGGATTTTTACATGATAATTTTTATTTTAATATGGTTTTAATGGGGGGGGTAATAAAAAATAAGCATTTTTTTTTGTTAATGACCCCGGAAAAAATTATTTTTGCATCAACATTTTTCATTTTTAACAAACAAGCCTAATTAACTTAATTAACAATCAACTTATAAACCAATAGAAATGGCCTTTCATAGATTTAAAGCATTAGAAGCGGTTTTAACCAGAGTTCCCGTAGAAGTAACTTTGCCAAGTAATAAAGTTTCCGAATTTTTTGGAGAAAACGTATTCGGGATGGATGCCATGCGTGAATATCTTTCGGAAGAAGCTTTCAACAGTGTAATGTCGGCTATGCAACAAGGGACCCAAATAGATAGAAAAATGGCAGATCAGGTGGCTTCTTCTATGAAAGCCTGGGCAAACTCAAAAGGAGCTACTCATTATACACACTGGTTCCAACCATTAACAGGAACAACTGCCGAAAAGCATGATGCGTTTTTTGAACCTACAGAAGGAGGAAGAGCTATTGAACGTTTTGGTGGCAATCAATTGGCGCAACAAGAGTCGGATGCATCCAGTTTTCCGAATGGTGGAATCCGTAATACATTTGAAGCTCGTGGTTATACAGCTTGGGATCCAACATCACCTGCATTTGTGATGGGAAAAACATTGTGTATTCCTACCATTTTTGTTTCTTATACCGGTGAAGCATTGGATTTTAAAACACCTTTATTGAAAGCTTTACATGCGATGGATAAAGCTGCGGTAGATGTTTGTCAGTACTTCGATAAAAATATTACCAAAGTAACTGCAACACTTGGTTGGGAGCAGGAATATTTTTTATGTGATGAAGCTTTGTATAATGCACGACCTGATCTATCAATGACGGGGCGTACCTTGTTTGGTCATATTCCTGCAAAAGGACAACAGCTCGAAGATCATTATTTTGGTTCTATTCCTGATCGTGCAACTTCATTTATGCGTGATTTTGAAATAGAATCATTGAAATTAGGTATCCCTATTAAAACACGGCATAATGAAGTAGCCCCCAACCAGTTTGAATGTGCTCCTGTGTTTGAGGAGTGTAATTTGGCGGTTGATCACAATTCGTTGTTGATGGATATCATGGAAAAGGTGGCAAGACGACATAATTTCCGTGTACTCTTGCATGAAAAACCTTTTGCCGGTGTAAATGGAAGCGGAAAACACAATAACTGGAGCTTGAGTAGCAATACAGGTAAAAATTTATTGAGCCCTGGTAAAACGCCAAAAACTAATTTACAATTTTTAGCTTTCTTTATCAATACAATAAAAGCCGTACATGATAATGCAGACCTTTTACGTGCTTCTATTGCATCAGCCAATAATGATCATCGCTTGGGAGCCAATGAAGCACCTCCAGCGATCATGTCGGCTTTCCTTGGAACACAGCTTTCAAATGTATTGGATGAGTTGGAAAGTAAGGTAAAATCAGGTAAAATGAGTCCGGATGAAAAAACCGCATTAAAATTAGGAGTAGGTAAGATACCTGAAATTATTTTAGATAATACAGATAGAAACCGGACATCACCTTTCGCATTTACCGGAAATAAATTTGAATTTCGCGCAGTAGGTTCTTCAGCTAATTGTGCCGGTCCGATGATAGTGCTAAATGCTATTATGGCGGATCAATTAACAGAATTTAAAAAAGATGTTGATGCCTTGATTGGAAAAGATGTTGATAAAGATGAAGCAATATTTCAGATTTTAAGAACGTACATTGTTGCATCAAAAAAAATACGTTTCGAAGGAAATGGTTATGGAGAAGAGTGGGTGAAAGAAGCTGAAAAAAGAGGGCTTTCAAACATTAAGACCACCCCGGAGGCATTGGGTGCATTTGTATCAAAGCAAACAATGGATCTGTTTGAGCGACACAACATCATGAGTGAAAGGGAGCAACATGCACGTTATGATATTTATTTAGAGACATATACAAAAAAAATACAGATCGAGTCGCGGGTAATGGCTGATCTGGCGCAAAACCATATTATTCCTACAGCAATAAAATATCAAAGTTCTTTGATTGAAAATGTCAGGGGATTGAAAGAAATAATGAGTCCCTCAGATTTTAAGAAAAACGCACAAATTCAATTGGAGATGATCAATGAGATATCAGAACATATTTTTATAATCAAAACCAAGGTAGATGAAATGACTGAATCCCGCAAAAAAGCAAATGCAATAAGTAATGTAAAAAAACAGGCAGTTGATTATTGCGAACAAGTAAAATCCTACTTCGATGTAATTCGTTATCATGTAGATAAATTGGAGTTGATTATAGATGATGAAAGCTGGCCTTTGCCAAAATACAGGGAATTATTATTCACAAAATAAAGGATCAAAAATTCTCAAATAGGTATTAATTAAACATTTCAATATTGATTTCAGCGTTTTATTGACCCTCTAAAAAGTAATTATTCATAAAAAAGAATTTTTTTGTTACAAATATTTATTTATTTTAGCAGCCACTAAATTTGTAAAAACTATTAACTGATATGAAAATAATTTCAAAATTTACTCTCGGATTAGCTCTAACGCTTTTGTTTTCTGTGAACGCAACTGCTCAGAAGAATTTCTTTAAAGATGCTGAGAAGGCTTTTGATAACTATGAGTATTTCAATGCAATTGAGTTATACAAAAAAGCGTACACCAAAGCAAAGAAAAAAGAGGAAAAGGCGCTAATTATTTTCAAAACAGCAGAATGTTACCGTAAGATAGGCGATGTCAAACAATCGGAAGCCTGGTATCTGAAAGCAATCAAAGCGAATTACACCGAACCTGTAGCGAAATTATATTTAGCGGATGCAAAAAAAGCGCAAGAAAAATACAATGAAGCATTGATCGAATATAATAATTACAAGAAAGAAATGCCTTCTGATCCTCGGGGAGAAGATGGCGCAAAATCCTGTGAATTAGCTCAAAAATGGAAAGATAATGCAACCCGTTATAAGGTTGAAAATATGACTTTATTAAATTCAAAAGATCCTGATTTCGCACCAACGTATGCTGATAAAAAATATAACAGACTATATTTTACATCCATGCGTCCAGGTGCAACTGGCGGAACTTTGGATCCGGGTATAGGCGAATTGTATAGTGATATTTTTGAAACCCAAATGGATAAAAATGGTAAATGGAGCACACCTACTGCAATACCAGAACCTGTAAACACAAAAGACAACGAAGGATTAACATCTGTAACTAAAAAGGGTGATATGTTATTTTTTACCCGATGTGTTGTTGAAAAAAACAAAGAATTTAATAATCAATTATGGGTTGCCACAAAAAAAGGAAATGCATGGGGAGATCCTGAAAAATTAAATTTCTGTGTTGATTCGGTAAAATATTCTGCACCTTCTATTTCTGCAGATGGTACAACTCTTTTCTTTTGTGCCCGTAATATGCCAGGAGGTCAAGGAGAGAACGACATTTGGATGAGTAAATATGATAAGAAGGGCAAAACATGGGGAAATCCTACCAATTTAGGAACTGAAATAAATGGTTCAGGAAATGATGTAAATCCATTTATTCATGATGATGGAACACTTTACTTTTCTTCTAACGGGCACTTGGGAATGGGTGGCTTGGATATTTTCAGAGCAGAAAAAAAAGGAGAGGATCAATGGGGTAATGTTACAAACATGAAATACCCGATCAATTCTGCAGGTGATGATTTTGGAATTGTATTCGAAGGTAAAAAAGAAAGAGGTTATTTGTCATCTAACCGTGAAGGAACACATGGAGCAGATGATATCTGGTCATTTGTATTACCACCATTGTTATTTACAATTGATGGGGTAATTACAGATTGTGGATATAGTAAAGAAACCATTGAAGGTGTTACTGTTAAATTAGTAGGTTCTGACGGATCTTCCGTTGAAACAAAAACAGATGCTGCCGGATATTATAAATTTGCTGAAAATGGCGCTTTGCGATACGTTAATCCAAATACTTCTTATGTAATTACCGTTATTGCCGGCGATGCAAAAACCAGTTTAGCAAAATTAGGTTTCTTAAATAGTTCTGAAAAAGCAAAAGAAACAACAGTTGGGGTTGAAGAAGCAAAAACGTTTAAACATGATTTTTGTTTAAGCCCTATTATCAAGGAAATGCGCTTTCCGGATGTTTTGTATGACTTAAATAAATCTGATTTAAGACCAGAGTCTAGAGATTCGTTAGATTTCTTGTATCAAACACTTATAGATAATCCTACTATCGTTATTGAATTAAGTTCACATACCGATTATAGAGGTAGTGATAAAGCTAATCAGATATTATCTGAGGCCCGTGCAAAATCTTGTGTTGAATACTTAATATCAAAAGGAATTCCTGCTGAGAGAATGGTTGCAAAAGGGTATGGAGAAAAACGTCCTTTAGAGGTGAAAGATGCAGCTGGCAATCTTATGTTTACGTTAACTGAGTCATACATCAACAAAACAACAAAAGGTAAATCCAAAGAAGAATTTGAGGCCCTGATGCAGAAAAACAGACGTACCGTATTCTCTGTATTGCGTAAAGATTATGTTGATCCTAATGCCCCAAAAGAGCAACCAAAAGAACAACCTAAAAAAGAAGAAGGCGAAGAAGAGGGGGAATAAAAAATATTTTTTAGAATAGAATAATCAAAAACATCCCGACATTTGTTCGGGATGTTTTTATTTACACTGTAACAACATTGATTCCCGAAAAAGGAATCTTTGCAATACATACAAAGTAGCGAAAGTTTTTCCCGTTCGAATATACCCATTCGATAAAAGGCAGGCTTATAAATAGGTTTTAGACTATGAGTACAGATAACAGATACAATCAACGGGGAGTGTCCGCATCAAAAGAAGATGTTCACAAGGCAATAGCAAAAATTGATAAAGGACTATTTCCAAAAGCATTTTGTAAAATAGTTCCGGATCACCTGAGCGGAGATCCAACTTATTGTATTGTAATGCACGCTGATGGTGCAGGAACAAAATCTTCTTTAGCATATACCTATTGGAAAGAAACAGGAGATATTTCTGTTTGGAAAGGAATAGCTCAGGATGCAATAGTTATGAATACAGACGATCTGCTATGTGTTGGCGCGATCGATAATATTTTGTTATCCTCAACTATCGGAAGAAATAAAAACACCATTCCGGGAGAAGTTCTTTCTGTTATTATTAATGGAACAGAAGAGGTGTTGGAGCAATTACGCAGTTATGGGATTGGGATTTATTCAACAGGTGGAGAAACTGCTGATGTTGGTGACCTCGTTCGTACGATCATTGTTGATTCAACTGTTGTTTGCAGAATGAAGCGGAGTGATGTAATTGATAACAGCAATATTCAACCGGGTGATGTAATTGTTGGCCTGGCATCTTTCGGACAAGCAAGTTATGAAAAAGAGTACAATGGCGGAATGGGTAGCAATGGCTTAACTTCGGCACGACATGATGTATTTGAAAAATCTGTTGCGAAAAAATTTCCGGAAAGTTATGATGCTTCAGTTCCAGAAGAATTAGTGTATTCGGGAAAGATGAAATTAACTGATAAAATTGATACTGGCGGAAAATCAATTACTGCAGGAAAATTAGTGTTATCACCAACACGTACGTATGCTCCGATAATAAAAAAAATAATAGACAAGTATCGTTCTTCTATCCATGGTATGGTGCATTGTAGTGGTGGAGCGCAAACCAAGGTGTTGCATTTTGTTGACAAGGTACACGTGATCAAGGATAATTTATTTCCAATTCCTCCTTTATTTAAATTAATTCAGGAGCAAAGTGGCACCGATTGGAAAGAAATGTACAAAGTTTTTAATATGGGACACCGCATGGAATTATATGTACCACAAGCCATTGCTGATGATATTATTGATATTTCTAAATCCTTTAATGTGGATGCACAAATAGTTGGAAGAGTGGAAGCAAGTGAGAAAAAACAATTAACAATAAGATCAGAATTCGGAGTATTTGAGTATTAGAGAGATGGATTTCAAATTGGCAGTATCAATTAGCAAATGGAGACAAACGCTAATTATTACTGCCAATTTTTTTTGTACTTTCGTACTCGATTTAATTTTAAAAATCAACATATCCATAAAAAAAATATTTAAGTGTTAGAAAAATTAGCTGCTATAAAAAGACGTTGGGAAGAGGTGGAACAAAAACTGTCAGATCCCAAAGTGATTGGCGATATGAGAGAATTTAAAAAGTTCAATATCGAATATAAGGAATTAAGCAATGTTGTAAATGCCTATCACGAATACAAAAATGTTGTCGAAAATATAGAATTCAACAAAGAGGTGTTAGCCAACGAAAAAGATGACGAGTTGCGTGAAATGGCTAAGGTTGATCTGGATGAGCTGCTTCCCAAAAAAGAACAACTGGAAGATAATATTCGTCAGATGCTAATACCAAAAGATCCGGAAGACATAAAAGATTGTGTACTGGAAATCAGAGCCGGCACGGGTGGTGATGAAGCAAGTATTTTTGCCGGGGATCTGTTTAGAATGTACACGCGTTTCTGTGAAAACAAAGGGTTGAAACTGGAGGTTATTGATTCGAATGATGGTACAGCAGGAGGATATAAAGAAATTATTTGTGAAGTGAAGGGTGATGGTGCGTATGGTATTTTAAAATTTGAGGCAGGTGTTCATCGTGTGCAACGTGTGCCGAATACCGAAACGATGGGACGTGTACATACATCAGCTGCAACAGTTATGATAATGCCCGAAGCCGATGAGATCGATGTGGTAATTAATCCGGCTGATATCGAAGAACAGTTCTCCCGTTCAGGAGGTGCTGGAGGACAGAATGTAAATAAAGTATCTACCAAAGTAATGCTTACACATAAACCAAGTGGTATTGTTATTACCTGTCAAAAAGAAAGATCTCAGCTTGGAAATCGGGTGATTGCCATGCAGATGTTGAGAGCAAAACTGTATGATCGTGAATTACAAAAACATTTGGAAAGTGTTTCAAAAAGGAGAAAAACAATGGTTTCTACTGGTGACCGATCCGAAAAGATCCGCACCTATAATTATCCGCAAAATAGAATAACCGATCACCGGATCAATATGACTGTTTATAATTTGACTGATTTTATGGATGGAGATATTCAGGAAATGATCGATGCACTTAATTTGGCAGAAAATGCGGAACGATTGAAAGAAGGCGGAATGTAGTTTAATTTGAAAATGAATTAATTTGAAGATTTGAAAATGAGATTCGAAATTTTTTTTCGAATTGTTTGAAAAATCTTATGATAAAAGCATATGACACGATCTGAACTTTTCGGGAATATTGAAAAGAAAAAAAGTTTTCTTTGTGTAGGTTTGGATACGGATATTACTAAAATTCCCAAACACTTATTAAAAACAGAGGATCCTGTTTTTGAATTCAACAAGCAAATAATTGATGCTACACATGATTTATGCGTTGCCTACAAGCCCAATATGGCGTTTTATGAAACAGAAGGAGCAACAGGTTGGATAAGTCTGGAAAAAACTATCAACTACATCAATCAAACATATAAAACTATTTTTACCATTGCAGATGCAAAGCGGGGCGACATTGGTAATACTTCAAAAATGTATGCAAAAGCTTTTTTAAAAAATCTAAATTTTGATTCCATCACTGTTGCACCATACATGGGCGAAGACAGCGTTACACCATTTCTTGAATACAAAAATAAATGGGTGATTTTATTAGCTCTCACATCCAATACAGGTGCTCTTGATTTTCAAATGCTTGAACTCAATACTCATTTTGATGGTGAAGGGGAAATATTGTTTCAAAAAGTCCTGGAGACATCAAAGGAATGGGGGTCTCTAGATAACATGATGTATGTAGTTGGTGCAACAAAAGCAGAAATGTTTACGGATATTCGTAAAATTATTCCGGAGCACTTTTTGTTAGTTCCCGGAGTTGGAGCACAAGGAGGAAGTTTACAGGATGTTGCAAAATATGGAATGAACAAACAATGTGGTTTATTGGTAAATTCTTCCCGCGGAATTATTTATGCAGGTTCGGATGAAGACTTTGCTGATAAGGCACGAGCAGAAGCAATGAAATTACAAAAAGAAATGAAATTAGTATTAAAGAAATATTTATGAAAAAGATCTTACATTTTTACATTTTGTATCGTTTACCAATTATTTTTGTTTTAATTGGACTTGGAATAGTATCTCATCTTTATTATGATGTAGCGTTAGCATGGTTCTTATATATTCTGGCGTTCATTTCTTTGCTGTTGTATTTTATGATGGGAACAATGCGCATTGTTCAGGAAGCAATAACTGATGGTGATACCGACCTGGCAATAAAGTACATTAAAAAAATTAAATTCCCGCGTTTGTTATTTAAACCCATCCGTTCAGGATATTACATGATACAAAGTAATTTGTCCCTGGTGTCCGATGATCTTACAGCTGCTGAAAGTAATATTCGGAAAAGTTTAAAAACAAAATCAAAGATCGTTGGCGATGTGCAGGGTTCAAGTTTGATGCAGCTTGCTTTTATTCAATTGAAAAAAGGACAAACAAAGGAAGCACGTTTAAATTTACAAGCGGCTATTAAAGCCGGGATACCGGATAAAGAGAGTTTAGCGGCTTGTTATCTGCAACTATCATCCATAGAGATCCAACGCAACCAGAATAAAATAGGTAAAGATTATTTCCGGAAAGCAAAAGCGTTGAAACCAAAGACAGAAGAATTGGTAAAACAAATTCAACAAATGGATAAACATATTTCTCGTTTACCGGGATAATTGTTTTGTTGTTTATTTTTTTATAAGGATTGTCATCCTATGTTTGCAAGATAGAGAAATCGTTTTATTCGTTTTCAATTATGCTAATAATTATAAAGACTCCTCCGCTGCGGTCGGAATGACACACAGGTAGAAAAATTAATCATTATTCACGTTACTCATGAGCGAAGAATTTTTGCATTACATCTGGAAATTCAGATTATTCGATCAGCTTGTACTACAAACCACAGCAGGAGAACCAGTAGAAATTGTAAAAGTGGGTGAGCATAATTTTGATTCCGGCCCCGATTTTTTTAATGCAAAAATAAAAGTTGGAAAAACTCTTTGGGCAGGAAACGTTGAAGTTCATATCAATTCAAGTGATTGGAAAAAACATTTTCATCAAAAAGATAAAGCATACGATAATATTGTTTTGCATGTTGTTCACAAAGCTGACGAGCAAGTATTCAGAGAGTCTGGTGAAGCTTTTCCAACCATTGAAATCAAAAATAGAATTGATAATAAGATCTACCAAAATTATTTGAATTTTAAATCAAGCAGCGATTGGATCCCTTGTGAAAAACAGATTAATAAGGTTCCGGATTTAATTATAAATAATACGCTTGACAGATTGTTATTGGAGCGTCTGGAGCGAAAATCAACATCAATTACGGAGAGTTTAAAGTTAAATAAAAATAATTGGGAAGAAACATTTTATCAGCATTTTGCCCGTAATTTTGGTTTTAAAATAAATGCAGAACCTTTTGAATTACTTGCTAAATCTCTCCCTTCAATCGTTTTGTCAAAACACAAAAATAGTTTATTGCAAATTGAAGGCTTGCTTTTCGGACAAGCAGGATTGCTTGATCAGCATTATGAAGATAAGTATATGCAGCAACTTCAGAATGAATATGTTTTTTTGAAACAAAAATTTAAATTGCAGTCCATCGATTCGCATTTGTGGAAATATTTACGATTACGGCCTGTTAATTTCCCAACCATTCGAATTGCACAATTCGCGAATCTGATCTTTAATTCTTCCTATTTATTCTCAAAAATCATCGAAACTGAAAATTATGAAAAGCTAAAAAAAATGATGAATGTTGATGTTTCCGAATATTGGAGGACCCATTATGTTATTGATAAAATATCGACATTAAAAACAAAACAGTTGGGTGATGAAGCAATGAATAATATCATCATCAACACAATTGTCCCTTTTCTATTTGTTTATGGAAAACATAAAGGAGAAGAAAAATATATTGAAAGGGCATTGCAATTTTTAGAACAAATTAAAGGGGAACGAAATTCGATCATTAAAAAATGGGAGGGTTTGAATTTGCCGGTTAAGAATTCATATTCAACACAGGCATTGTTACAATTGAAAAATGAATATTGCAGCAAAAAGAAATGCTTAAGTTGTTCAATTGGCAATTATCTCCTGAAAAATTTGTAATTTAGTAAAGATAAAATAAAGACAGAAAATGATCAACAAAATTACATCTTGGTTTGAGCGCAAAGCTTTTGGAGTTTGTGAATGGTGGGGAAAAAAATTGGGTATTAGTACTACTAAAATTCGTATGTATTTTATTTATCTTACTTTTTTCACTGCCGGATCACCTGTGATCTTATATTTTATAATGGCCTTCATACTGGAACATAAAAAATATTTTAAACCCTATCGCAGTAAGCGCAAAAGCGTTTGGGATCTTTAAAAAACAATCAAATGTTGGGTAAACAATTAATCAAATTCGAATTTAAATAATTTATCATCGTGACAAGCTTACGTCATTTCTCAAAAATATATATTCCTTTATTACTTATTGTTTGCATTGTTTGCATTGGAGTAGCCGGTTATATCATAATTGAAGAATATAGTGTGTTGGATTCTTTTTATATGACCATTATAACTGTTGCTACAGTTGGTTTTCGAGAGGTTCAACCCTTGAGTGATAGTGGGAAAATATTTACTTCATTTTTAATTATCACAAGTTTTGGTACTTTTGCTTTTGCACTTACATCTATTTCGCAATATGTAATTGATGGAGAATTTAATCAATATTTTAAAAATTATAGAACATTGTCAGCAATTGGAAAATTAGAAAATCATGTAATCATTTGTGGTTTTGGCCGAAATGGGAAGCAGGCTGCAAATGTGTTAAAGAAACACAATACACGTTTTGTGGTAATTGAGCAGAAGAAAGAAATTATTGCAGGTATTAATCATCAATATGCTAATCTGGTATTGGAAGGCGATGCAACATTAGATGAAGTGCTGTTGAAGGCAGGAATTTTAAAAGCGAAAGCATTAATTACCACCTTACCTATTGATGCAGATAATTTATTTATTGTATTATCTGCGCGTACACTAAATCCGAACTTGACCATTATTAGCCGTGCTTCTGAAGATAATTCGGATAAGAAAATAAAACTGGCCGGTGCCAATAATGTGATCATGCCTGATAAGTTGGGTGGCGCCCATATGGCAGCACTTGTAATGAAACCGGATGTTATGGAATTTGTTGATTACATTACCGGACAAGGCGGAGACAATATTCGGTTGGAAGAAATTACATTTGCTAATCTTGCTGAATCCTATCAAAATAAAACCATTCGTGACTTAGAGGTCCGTAATAGATCCGGTGCAAATATCATTGGTTTTAAAACTGCTCAAGGCGAATACATTATTAATCCCAGTGCGGATACTAAAATTATACCGGATGCAAAATTATTTGTATTAGGTACCACCGAACAAATTGGTAAACTGAAGGAGCTGTTTGCCTCCTAAGAATTTATAAATCATGAAGAAAATTTTAATCACAGGAAGCAATGGTTTATTGGGCCAGAAGTTAGTTTATGCTCTGATCAAACGTAAAGATGTGCAAGTAATTGCTACCTCATTAGGAGCAAATCGTTTGCTTAAACAAGAGGGTTATATCTATGAATCACTTGATATTACTAACAGATCAGAAGTTGAAACTGTTATCAAAAAATATCAGCCGGATGTAATAATCAATACAGCAGCCATGACCAATGTGGATGCGTGCGAAACGAAACGTGAGGAATGTTGGGCATTGAATGTAACAGCTGTTCAAAATTTTGTGGATGCCCTCCAAAACCCCTCTCCTTCGGAGAGGGGCAGGGGTGAGGTCAAGACACTCTTTATTCATTTAAGTACCGATTTTATTTTTGACGGTAAAAAAGGAAGTGAATATGTAGAAACGGATAAGCCAGATCCTCAAAGTTATTATGCACGTTCTAAATACGAATCTGAAAAAGTTTTAGAAAAAAGTATGATCAAATGGGCGATTGCCCGAACAATTATTGTTTATGGAATTGTTGACAATATGAGCCGATCTAATATTGTACTCTGGGCAAAAGATGCTTTAACAAAGGGACAAAAAATAAATGTGGTGGATGACCAGTTTCGTGCACCAACACTGGCTGAAGATCTGGCGGATGGCTGTATATTAATTGCCGATAAAAATGCAACAGGAATATTTCATCTTTCCGGAAAGGAAACCATGAGTATTTTGGAATTGGTTTATAAAGTGGCTGATTATTGGCATTTAGATAAAACATTAATTACACCATCCAAATCAAATACCTTGAATCAACCCGCAAAACGACCACCACGTACGGGTTTTGATATCAGTAAAGCAAAACGTGAACTGGGATATGAGCCACATTCCTTTGTGGAAGGCTTGGAAATATTGGATAAACAGTTGAAAGAAGTTTAAGTTTACTCGTCCTCGATTGTAACGAGGATATACAGAAAATGCGTCTGTGACGCAATTATCATTGAATAAAATTTTGGTTTTTTAAGCGTTACAAACGCTGTTTTCATGCGCCCTCGTTGCAAACGAGGGCGAGGTTGGATAAACAGTTGAAAGAACTGAAGGTTTAGTTTCTTTCGTAGCCAGCGCGAGTTTCAAACTTTTGATATTTATTATCCGGCATCTTGCCGAATAGTATTGAAGCAGGATGCTTCTAAATAATTGGCACGAGTTAGAAACTCACGCCTGTGGGACACTCGCTTCTGAAGGTAGTTTTACTCGTCCTCGTTTGCAACGAGGACGTACAGAAAATGCGTCTGTGACGCAATATCATCAATAAAAATTTTGATTTATTTTAGCGTTATAAACGCTGTTTTCATGCGCCCTCGTTGCAAACGAGGGCGAGGTTGGTATATAGAGCATAACTAGAGGCTATGCTCCATGGGGATTTAAGATGAAACAACACCTGGGAGGATTTGTTTTCTGCAATACTTACAAGGGCAAAAAAAATTAATAAATCGCAAACTCAAACACTTGGGGGGCGGTTGCCCAACCGTTACATGTATTATTATGCAGAGCAGGTTTTCAGTCTGTGATTACTAATTTATCTGTCGCTATTAGTTTATTGTCCTGTGTCAGCCGAACAACATACAGTCCGCTTGCGAGATTATCGCGGTGCAGAGTAACTGTCTGTCCGTTGATATTTTTTATTTGCATAACTGTTTGCCCGAAATAATTATAAACTGTGAGCGTTTCTTCTTTGAATAAACTGTTTGTATGAAAAGTTGTTTGCGAAGAAAAAGGATTAGGAAAAATACTAACAGCCTTTTCAGTCACAACTTCGTCAACAGACACAGCTTCATTATAACATTGAAGATAGTTATTTAAAATACTGTCCTTGTAGGCAAAACTTGAAGGCAATTGGAATCCATTATGATCCAGTAACGGGTCCTGAATAAAAATATCAACAATCGCTCCTTGAGATTGCAACCATGTTTTTGTATTTGTCATTTTAATACAACCTACAATTGTATCATTGCCTCCGCAAAACAAGTTCCAATGTTTGCCTGCAAAAACATTTGGACCATAAAAACCATTATTAATGGAATCATATAAAGGATAACCATTGTCGGCATCACCCGAATTAGAAATAGTAGTACAAAAGTAATTATTTCCGCTTTGAATATCATTAAATATAATTGCATAAGAACGGGCAGAACCCCTGCTAAAGCCATGCAACAATGCTTTATATGGAGGATTATTAATGCGGGTGAGGGCAGAATCGATATAACTGTAAAGTGTATCATCTGGAAAGTAATCGTAGGGATTAGGGTTATAGCGATTCCATTGTAGTGCAATTATTCCACAGCCATGGAGTTGTGCCTGGGGATACCAACTCTTAAACTCCATAAAAGCATTACAATCTGAGCCATGTAATGAAACAATAAGCGGACTTGTGCCAGGAATTGAACCCGCTGGAAACCACTTGATATAAAATGAATTCCCATCAGGAGTTGCAAGAATTTGCGCTCCATTTGTTGAGGCGAAATTTACGAGTGCCGGATCTTGTGCGTAAGCAGAGTCATACAATATTTGTGCTGCAGCAGGTAATTGAGCAAACACATTTGTAACGGTAGTAAAGACGGAACAAACAATAAGTACAATTTTTTTCATGTCTTAAAAATTTATTTGTTGGATTGCCAAAGTGAATAAAAGTTTAAGCTGGTCGTAATTAAAAGCTGGTATTAATATACAGAATTTTAAAATTTTCATTACAATGAACATTTACCTTAACTGAATCAACCCTCAAAATGCCCGTCAAGTATAGGTTTTGATTTTAGTAAAGCAAAAAGGGCTTTAGGATATGATCCACATTGTCCGTGTCATTTAGTTAATTTATAATCCAATCATAGTCAATATTGTCAGGCCGATTAATTTTATGCCGACCTGTTTTTTAATTTGATTAGTATTTAATTTTGTTTTTAATTCTGTTTTTTTATGACGAATTACTTTTTGGATTTGGTTTTAATCGGTCTTGGCTTATGCTTGAATGCTGCTTCATATTTCTCAATCCATTCTTTTGCACTCATTTTTTTCATTAATTCACCAATGAGTTTATAGGGAATCTCATCCAACTTCTTAAAGCGGACACAACTTTTTCCTATGTCCAGTTTTTGCTTACTATGCTTGGGATACTCGGTTACGAACCATTTCAATAATTTGGGATCGGAATAAATACCCATGTGGTAAAAATTAATAGAAGCTTTTTGGGAAGCAATTCCCGCGAATGGGAGCGGTTCGCTTGGCTTACAATGGTAACCCGCAGGATAAAGTGTATGCGGAACAACATAACCTAATCCTCCATAACTAATGGCTGCTTCAAAACCTTTGGGCAGGTTTTTCACAATGACATCGTGTAGTTTGTTAAATGCTTCTGCTCTGTCCTCAGGAAGGTTGATCAGAATATCTTTTACTGTTTTTCCGGCTGCTTTCATAATATGATTATATTTTTTTTAAAAATTTGTCTGTTTGTCAATGGTTGTCTGCTGGTGTTGGGCGTAGCGTCCCGCTACGACCTTTTTTAAAACGGCATCTTGCCGGAAAAAACAATAAGGCGAGACGCCTTGTTAAATGGAACGTAGCCAGTGGCTACGCTCAACTAGTGCGAGGTTGGAATAGGCAGTTGAAAGAACGGAAGGTTTAGTTTCTTTCATAGCCAGCGTGAGAGTCCCTCTTGTGCTATTTATTACCCGGCATCTTGCCGAATATTATTGAAGCAAGATGCTTCTTAACAATTGGCACGTTTGAAAAATCCGTGCCTGTGTAACACTCGCTTCTGTGGACAGTTGTTCCTTCTTTTCCTTTAGTGTCCTGCATTTTCGCCTACTGTATAATTATTTTCTTGTTGCATATAATTTTCTTTTCGTTTGTTGTCTGCACAAAGTAAATACCAGCTTTCATTTCTCCTTTTTCTATTGTCAATTGTTTGCCTGAAAAAACTATTGATTTAATTTCTTTGCCAATAATGTCCATTATTTTAATTGTCGTGTTCTTTTGTTCTTCAAAAAAATCAATAGATGTTTGTTCTGAAAATGGATTAGGAAAAATATTTAATTGTTCAGTAGTAATTTCAGAAATGCCGACAGAAGATGTAGGGTAAAAGTTATAGGTTATTCCCAGAGATGGAGTTCCGTCAATGAAATAATAGTTTGGGCTGCATAAATTGTAAAACCCATATGAAGGTAGGTTTGCCGCACCTGTAACACATAAAATATTACTACAAGCATCGAAACTTAATTTTACATTTGGTCCAGGGTTAGAATCACTTGTACCAACTGGATAACCATAAGTGCCTGGGTCTGTTTGATTATTTCCAAAATGTATTTCAATATGATTATCAGTTTCAAATAACCAAATTTGTAGGTCAACAAAATCAGTACTATCACTAGTTGTGTACCAATTTACGAATCCTGCATTTTGCCATTCAACTTTTAATATGTTCTGTCCTGTAGTGCCAGTGATTTCATAATTAATTGGAGAGATTGAGGTTGAAGTTCCTTTATCTTTCAGCATATAACCCCCGAACGGAGTGTGATAAACAAATAATTGATTTGCTCCTAACCCAGGAAAACTCATTCCTCCACCAGTTTGTACATTCAGAGTTGTGTAGGTTTGTCCATATATATGAAAATTAAAACTAAGATAAATTGGAAAAGAACCTCCTTCGTTCCATACTGTCCCATTATTTAGTGAGATGGGCATATTTAGTGGTTGATAAGTTGTCAAGGTAGTCGTCAAAGAATATTGTCCATTTGAGAACATACTAATCAATGATAAAATGGTGAGTAAAGTGATTTTCTTCATTTTGTTTTTTGAGTGATGCCTACTTTAGTTTAGCCGTTTTTAATTTTGTTCCTGTTTTCTGTGCTTACTCTGTTAGGTTTTTAGCCTACACCTTTCGTTACGATGCATCTCTTACAATAGCCCATAACATATACGTTCAAGAAACAGTCACTACTATCCCCATTTTGAAATAAGCTAAACTAGTTTCGTTTATTTCCGAAGCCGTATTTAATTAATTCTATTATCTCAGCAACAAAAAACTACAACCCCTTCAAATAATCAAAAAGTAATCTTACTCCCACACCTGTTCCGCCTTTTAAGCGATAGCCATCTTTTGAAGTCAAAAATGCCGGTCCGGCAATATCAAAGTGCATCCAGGGATAATCAATGTAGCGAGCTAAAAATTTCCCGGCAGTAATGCTTCCGGCATAAGGTCCGCCAAGGTTTTTCATATCTGCGATGTCTGATTTTATCATTTCATCGTAATCGTCCCAGAAAGGCATTTCAGCTAATCGTTCAAAAACATTATTGCCACTTTGTTTTAATTTATTTTTTGTTTTTTCATCAGCAGTTCCCATCGCAACAATACCCGATGTTCCGATTGCTGCAACAGCAGCTCCTGTAAGAGTTGCCAGGTCAATTACCAATTGGGGTTTGTACTTTTTTGCATAGGCTAAGGCATCCGCTAAGATCATTCTTCCTTCAGCATCCGCATTGAGCATTTCAACCGTTAAACCATTGTACATGGTGATCACGTCACCCGGAACATAGGCATTTTCACCTGGACGATTGTCTGTTGCAGGAACGATACCAATCACATGTACAGGTAATTTTGTTTTTGCGATGGCATACAAGGTAGCGCCAACTGCAGCTCCACCGGCCATATCGCATTTCATCATATCCATACTGTTTGGTGTAGGCTTTAAACTAACACCACCGGTATCATATACCACGCCTTTGCCAACCAAAATTATGGGTTGTTTGTTTTTTGCCTTTTTAGGTTTGTATTCCATGATGGTAAAGGTGGGCGGCTCGATGCTACCTAAATTTACCGATAACAATCCACCCATTTTCAAAGCTTTTATTTTCGCTTTATTAAATACTTCTACACTGAAACCGGCTTCTTTACCAAGTTTTTGAAATTCTTTTGATAGTTGTGTGGCAGTTAAAAAACTTTGAGGCTCATTCACTAAGGTGCGTGAAATATTTGTGGCTTCAGTAAGAATATGTAACTCATTTATTTGAGCAGAAGTAATATCTTTTGAAAAAATAGAAATTGATTTCAGCGAATTCTCTTCTTTCTTTTTATCTTTTTTATATTTTAGAAATTGATAGTTACTTAATGCTAATCCTTCTGTGAATGCAATTGTTTCAGCGGTTTTATGTTCTGCATCAAAAACTGTAATGCTATCAATTTTATTTTCGACTATCGTAGCATGAATTTTACTTGCAGCTTTACGAAGTGCTTCGATCGTTAAATAGTTGACGTTTTTTGTTTCAATCAATTGAACAAATACAAATCGATTTAATTGATTTATAAAAACAACTTTTTTATCGTTTTTTGTAATTTCTTTTTTTACAAAATCAATTTCAGCTTTGCTTAAATTGAAATTTGTGAACGAGTTATTCTTACTACAAATAATAACAATGTTATCGTTGTTATTTAGTGCATTTTTTTGTGAGATGGTAGCCATATAATTTTTACTTTTGTTTCGCTGTAAAAATAGGATTTTTTCTATTAAGAAAGTTTTACAATCCAGAAAAATGTCATTCCGGCTGGAAGGAGGAATTTTTTTTTGAGCATTATTCCAAAGATTCTTCACTTCGTTCAGAATGACAAAACAAGAATAATATTGAAACGAATATGAATACTCAACAATTATTAAAACGTGCTTTAAATTTCGAATTTCTTAGCATCGAAGAAGGCGTTTATTTATTTAAAAATGCTGCTACTGCTGAACTTATGTTCGTTGCGAATGAATTGCGTAAAATTCAAAAGCCCGATGGCAAGGTCACCTGGCAGATCGATAGAAATGTAAATACCACCAATGTCTGTATTGCCAATTGTAAATTTTGCAATTTTTATCGTATCCCCGGACATGAAGAAGCATACATTACCGATATAGAAACCTATAAAAAGAAAATTGATGAAACTTTAAAATATGGTGGTGATCAGCTTTTATTACAAGGTGGACATCACCCGGATCTGGGTTTAAAATTCTATGTGGATCTGTTTAAAGAACTCAAACGTTTATATCCAAGTTTAAAGCTGCATGTTTTAGGCCCTCCGGAAGTTGCTCATATCACCAAGCTTGAAAAATCAACACATTATGATGTTTTAAAAGCTTTAAAAGAAGCGGGAATGGATAGTTTGCCTGGTGCGGGAGCAGAAATACTGAACGACCGTGTACGCAGATTAATTTCAAAAGGAAAATGTACCGGACGCGAATGGCTGGATGTTATGCGTGCTGCACATAAATTAAACATTACTACTTCCGGTACCATGATGTTCGGACATGTGGAGACCATCGAAGAACGATTCGAACATTTAGTATGGTTACGTGAAGTACAAAGTGAAAAACCAATAGATTCAAAAGGATTTTTAGCTTTTATCCCCTGGCCTTTTCAGGATGATGGAACTTTACTAAAACGTATCAAAGGTGTCTCTAACCAGGTGAGTGGTGATGAATATATCCGAATGATCGCCTTGAGCCGTATCATGTTACCCAATGTAATTAACATACAAGCCAGCTGGCTGACAGTAGGAAAAGACATCGCAAATATTTGTCTGCATGCAGGAGCCAATGATTTTGGAAGCATCATGATAGAAGAGAATGTGGTATCAGCAGCAGGTGCGCCTCATCGCTTTACCGCAAAAGGAATTCAGGAAGCAATTCGTGAAGCCGGATTTGACCCTCAATTGAGAACCCAGCAATATGAATATCGTGAGTTGCCTGCTAATATGGTGGAACAAAAGATCGAATATTAAATAGTCCAGACTTTCTTGAAATATTTTTCGAAACATCAACCGGATAAATCTGTGTCGCTTAGAGTGCGACCAAAGGGAGCGTATCGAGAAGCGAATAATGATTACCAACAAGTTCTCGATAATTTCCTTCGGAACTACTCGAACTGACATTGTCGTGTGAACTGACTTTTTATATAGTCATCAACACATCATCGTTCATATTTAGATTTCTCTTCCTGAGAAATCTGTAAATTTTGTAAGTAAGTTTACAATAATGAATACAATAGCAAAACCAAAAATTGTTTTAACAATTTGCTTGCTTTTTATTTTTCTGATTTCTGTTACTGCCCAAAACAATAGCAAAACAGGAGTAGGGGAGGTGTCTGAAATTATTATTCCTACCTCGGCCAACATCCAAAATAATTTCAATTTATTTTATGAGATTCATTTATCAAGAGTAGGAATTCCAAGTCCATCCTTTTGGTATAAAATTATATTCAGCAAAGCTTGTTCTTTCGAATTCACATTAATCCCTCTTTCGGAAGATGATAATTATGATTTTTATTTTTATAAAGTAGAGTCGAATTTGGATTTTTGTAATGCAGTAAAGGAAGAAAAAATAATTTCGTGTAATACAGCACGGGTTCATAAAGTATATACAAACCGCGAACAGTCTGAAAAATTTCGTGCCGGGTTAGTTGATATCAAACCTGTTCAGGTTAAAGCCGGTGATGCTATTTATATCGAAGTGTTTAGCACAAAAGGAAATGACTGTGGCCATGTTCTGGATTTTAGAACAACAGAAAATTCTTTTGTTGTAAAAATGGTAAATGATAATTGTTCCGGAAATAAAAATACCGATACAACCATTGTTGGAAAATATAAACCTATGGTGACAGATGAAAAGCAAGCGATGGAAATATTCAGGAGTTTACTTTGTCCGCAGGATAAAAAACCTTTATTCGTTTCATCTATTCAGGTGCTGGACAATAATGTAAAGGTGCAAAAGAAATTAGATTTTGCAAATTATTCGAAATCAGAAGCTCCGAAATATTTGAAACCTAACCTGGTTGAACTCTCGAATAGTTTATCCGAAACAATCACTTTAAAAACTCTGAAGTCAGATTCGCTAAAAGGAAATTCAATAGCGATAAAAAAAGCTCCGGAAGATTCAAGTAAAAAAACAGACAGCCTTGTGCTTCCAAAACATGTGCTGGTAGCAGATACATCAAAAACGGAGGTGCCAGTAAAATCCACTGCTGATTTAAATTCCATTGGAGAACATGTTGCACCAATAAGTTGTGATGTACAGAAGATATCGTCAGATAAGGAAAGGAATAGTACCAGATTGGAAGTTGATAATGCACTATTTTTGTTGTTGAAGGAAGATCTTAAACGAAAAAAGGAATCCACCGATGAACAGTTAAGAGAGTATTCAAAAGCTTTGAAAAAGACCGACAATAGAACAGATTTGCTCGCTGTGATCAACGAAACAAAGTCGCAAAAGTTGGATCTGCAAGTCAAATTAAAGGATACGGAACAAAAATTAAAAAAAATCAACAAGCTTTTAAAAGAAGAACGAAGCAAAAAGCAGAAAGGAGAAGAATCTGTTTTTGCGAAAGGGGTATGTGCAGATGACTTTAAAAATAGTGACGATGCTACACTAATAGCACAAAAAGGTATTGTTTATCGTGTTCAGATCGGGGTGTATAAAAACGCTGTTTCGGTTGATGTTTTTAAAGGTCTGACCCCTGTTTTCGAAGAAACATTTTCCGGTGGAGTAAAATATTCGGCAGGAGCATTTACTCATTTTAGGGATGCTTTACATGCAAAGGAGTACATAAAAACCATGGGACTGACAGATTCGTTTGTTGTTGCTTATTACAATGGAAAAAGAGTGACAATAGAAGAAGCAAAAGGTTTTGAAAATCAAGAGAATTAATTATTTTTAATTTTTTGTCAATATTACAGTGTCATTTCGACCGAAGCGAAGGAATCTTTATACATATTCTCATCATTGCAAATGAGTAAAAAGATTTCTCGACATGTCTGCTTCAACGCAGAATGCTCGAAATGAACCAAATCGAACTGTGCGTTGTCATGTTGAGTTTGTCGAAACATGTGTGTGTGCTTTCCCACTCCTTCGACAAACTCAGGATGACCTCCGCGCTTCGACATTCTAAACATTCGCCTGACCAGCGTGCAGTCATTTGAGGGATAATTTTTTTCAAAAAAAGTAATATAAAAATGACGTCTATTTCATTGGTTGCAGGATTATGTCCCCCTTTGAAGGGCAATGTCATATGATAAGGTAGAATTATTATATTTGTAAAATGGAACTAATAGAAATTACAAAAAA
>Ga0156174_1053_pt1 | contig 21525 bp, 25 predicted proteins | sample RifCSPlowO2_12_FD_107827 | JGI IMG/M metagenome (GOLD analysis project Ga0156174, IMG submission 107827) | Bacteroidetes bacterium RIFCSPLOWO2_12_FULL_35_15
TTAAAGGCGATAAAGCTCTGGCAGCAAAAACCTATGATGCGGCAAAGGCAGCATACAATGAAGCATTGGGCGTAAAACCATCGGAACAATATCCAAAAGATAAACTGGCAGAAATAGAAACAATACTTGCAGCATTAGCGAACAAAAATGCATCAGAAAAAGAGTTGAATGATAAATACAATGCAGCAATTGCAAAAGCCGATGCAGCGTTAAAAACAAAAACATACGATGCTGCAAAAGCAGGATATAATGAAGCATTGGGTATAAAACCAACTGAAAAATATCCGAAAGATAAAATTACTGCAATTGACGAATTAATTGCAAAAGAGGCTGGAGCAAAGGAGTTGAATGAGAAATACAAAGCTGCTATATCAAAAGGTGATGCCGCTTTTAATTCGAAAGATTATGCATCGGCTAAAGATTTTTATACTGAAGCATTAGGCCTGAAATCAACTGAATTGTATCCTAAAAGACAATTAGATATAATTGCCCAAAATCTGGCTGATATTGCAAAAACTAAAGCAAATCAGGAAAAATATAAAGCCCTTATTTCTAAAGCAGATGAATTATTTACATCAAAGGATTACACAAAAGCTCTTGCATCCTTTAAAGAAGCACAAACAATGAAGCCTAATGAACCATATCCTACAAATAAGATTGCAGAAATTAACAGGACACTGGATGCTCTTTCCCGCTCAAAAGAAAAAGAGCAACACTACAAAGATCTGATCGTGAAAGGGGATAAATTATTTATAACGAAAGATTATAAGCAATCGAAAAGCGCTTTTCAGGATGCATTATTAATTAAACCAACAGAACAATATCCAAAAGATAAAGTGGCCGAAATAGATGAATTAATGAAAAAGAAAACTACGATAACGGAAATAGTTGTTGATAATAAAGATGAATTTAAAAATGAATTAGCAAAAAAATATCCGGAAGGAATTACAGAGGAATATGCTACTGAAAATAATGCTAAGGTTACAAAACGTATTGTTGTTAACGGTAATGAAGGGCATTTGTTTATTAAAAAGGAAACTTCATTTGGCCCGGTCTATTTTTTCAAAGACAATGTACCCATCACTGAAGCTGAATTTTATTCTGGCACAGAGCTTCAACCACAGTAAGTATTAAATAGCTGGAATAGTAATAGGAAACCTATTCATACTATTTTTGCCGAGCATTTGTTTGTTTACTAAAATGAAAATTTATTGATTTACAATTCTTCTAACAATTTAAAAACAAATTATATTCCTATGAAAAAAATAATTTTATTGATGACTGTTCTTTTAATTGGAACCGGAATTCAGGCACAAACTGACGTAGAATTAAAACTAACACTCCGTGATGGAAATGTAGTGAGCGGAACATCCAAAATAGCAAATGTTTCTTTAGTCACCGATTTTGGAAAATTAGAAGTCCCGATAAAAAATGTTACTTCTCTTGATCTTGGCATTTCTCCTGATAAATCAATAACTGAAAAGGTTGGAAATTTGATAAAACAACTGGCTAATTCAAATGAACAAATGCGTAAAACGGCTTATGATGAATTAGTAAAAATGGAAATTAAAGCCATTCCCGCTATTGCAGAATTTATATATTCTTCGAAATACGAACCTTCTACATTTACTGATTATACTGCTGATGGAGTATTATCTGAATTACAAGCGAAATACGGAGTAGATGAAAGTGTCTCCTCAAAAGATATCGTTTCAATTGATTATCAATATACAATGGGAGGAACCTATGATTTTGCAAAAATTGACTTGAAAACTGAATATGGAACATTAAGTATCCCAAAAGATAAAATAAAACACATTGATGTTATGTACACAGGTGGAGGCCCGGCTGATGAAATGACGTTTAAATTAATAGGTTCCAAACATATCAGTTCAAATACCAATGGTGGTTGGTTTAAAACAGGTATCATGGTTAAAACAGGCCAAAAATTAATGATCAATGCAAGTGGAGAGATCACATTTGCAAGCCTTTCCGGAAGCAAATATAAACCGGATGGAACTATTTCAGGAGCAGCAGCTATTGAGCCTGCTTATGAAGGTGATTATAATACAGGGAGTACCTATCCAACTTATGGGAATGTGGTATATAAAATTGGTGAAAATTCATTAGAAGTTTTAAAAGCAGGTGCCAAATTTAATGGTACAGCAAAGAGTACAGGGATGTTATATATTTCAATTTACGAAACAGTTTATAGTGCAGCAAACACCGGCTCCTACACCGTGAAAATAAAAGTGAAATAAATTAAAATGTGCAGAAATTATTTTTTCCTTTCTATAAACAAAGCACTGATAAGCGTATTGGTGCTTTATTTTTTTTCTGTACCTGTTTTTTCACAAGATGTTTATACAAACAAGGAATCGGCCACCTTTTCTTTTACACTTGGATTAACAAGTTCTGATTTGTACAACGATACCATAAATTATACGCAAGGGATTTTATTTAATGGCGGACTTATTTATACACTCACTTTTTCAGATAAATTAAATGGCGGAATAGAATTATTATATACTGGTAAAGCACTAAGAAAAGAGAAACCATTTATAAAATATCGCTTTGGATATATTGATATCCCTTTGTATTTGCAATATAAATTCAGTGATGGGATAAAAGCAAATATTGGAATTCAATATTCAAAAATTTCGAATTCATACTATTTATATATTGATCCTGCAAAGGCAAATGGGATGCATAAAAAATCGTTCTCCAGTAATTTAAATGATGATTATGGGGTATTGCTCGGGGCAGAAATTCATTTAAGTAAAAATCTGGAGTTGGCCGCTCGTTATACGCTGTCAGCAAAAAACTTTATTGATAAAAGGAGCCCGGGATTTGGTGTGTTTCAATTGTCATTTAAATACGTTGTGTTCCGTTCGTATAAGCAGTATTTTCATAAAAAGAAAATTGCAGGGTAATAATCTATTCTATAAAAGAACCGAAAATTTAAATTCTATCGATTACCAATAAACATCATATTCATTAATGCTATTAGCAGGATAGAAAACAGTATCTTTTATGTTGGTATAAACGCCTGATTTGTATTTATCGATATTTATATACTCATACCCTGAAGGTAAATACATTAATTGTGGGTTCGCATAATTATTGTTAGTAACATTATAATGAATGTTATTTGCATTAATGAAAGTGACAGATAATGAATCACTAGGATTATAAGGAGGAGGAAGTATAAATTTTAGAGTCAAAGTAATTGAAAATGAACCTGAGAATATAAGGTTATTAATTTCTCCTTTTTTGATATTAGTGTTATCTGGATCAATACGCTCTACTCCATAAAAATATTTATCATTGCGATGGGTTTCAAATTCTCCAAAATCAGCTTGTCCATTAGCATCTGTATAAATCTCATTCAATACTTTAGTGTCATAATTTGCAGAGACTAAATGTTTGCCTTCGTATAAGATTACTTTAATATTTGGTACACCTTTTTGAGTATTATTGTCAATGTGAGTAACCTTTACAGAGGTGGTCTCAGTGCCTAATTTTTTACAAGAACTAATAACCAAGTAAAACAAAAAAAGAAATACAAGCCTTAAAATTTTCATATTTTTTAATCTTTCAATATTAAGAAAAAAAAACTCTTGCAAATATTATGTTAATATTTTCAGAAAAGCAAGTTCAAGAAAAAGTTTGAGATAATCAATGCAAACTTTTCAAATTCAATCCCCTTAATTTCGGAGCAATTTTAGCCGTTAGTGCAACTATTAAAATGGTCATTATTCCGCCAAAAACAATAGAAGGTTTTAATCCCATTGCTCGTGCAGCAACACCCGATTCAAAAGAGCCAATTTCATTGGAGGAACCTATAAATATACTATTCACAGCCGAAACCCGTCCACGCATTTCATCAGGTGTGGAAAGTTGTAAAATGGTATGACGAATTACGACACTTACATTATCAAATGCTCCTGTAAGAAACAGGAAAAACAAAGACAAATAAAAATTGGTGGAGATACCAAATAAAACTGTTGCGATCCCAAAGGCGCCAACAGAAATCAGTAAACTCCTGCCGGCATTTTTTGTTGGCGGTTTATATGCAATGATCAAGGCCATTATTACTGCACCAAAAGCGGGAGCAGCTCTTAATAATCCTAATTGTTCAGAACCTACATGCAAGATTTTATCAGCATATGCGGGTAACATACTCACTGCTCCACCAAATAAAACTGCGAAGAGATCCAGGGTCAGTGCTCCCAGTATTAATTGGTTAGAGAAAACAAATTTTATTCCTACCGATAAACTTTCAAATAAGGATTCTTTCTTTTCCTTTTTTGGAATAGGTTTGGAACTAATAAAAAAGAAAAAAATAACAGAAATAACGATCAAAACAACATCCACTGTATATGCTGATGAAAAGCTGACGGCACAAATAAATCCGGCTATTGCAGGTCCAATAATTGATGCAACATGCCAGAAGGTGCTGTTCCATGTGGCCGCATTTGCATACAATTCACGTGGTACCAGTTGCGACATGAATGAAGGAGATGCCGCAGCAACAAAACCACGAATAAATCCGACACCTGCAATGACAATAAAGATGGGGAATGTGCCATAAGCTTGAATGACTGTTGACGTATCCAATGTAAAATAGAGTAGGAACGAGGTGCAAAAGATAAGCAAGGATGTTGCTAAAATAATAATGTATTTTCTGTTAAACACATCAGCTACATGTCCTGCAAATAAGGAGACAATTATAAAAGGAATGGCTTCAGCTAAGCCTATCATTCCTAAAGCCAACACATCTTTTGTGTAATTGTAAATTTGCCAGCCAACAATCACACTTTGCATTTGAATAGCAAGTGTTAAAAAAAAGCGGGAGCTTAAAAAAAATATAAATTCCTTAATTCGCAAAGCCGCAAAAGGATCGTGTTTGATTTTTAGTTCTGATGAATTCATAATTTTGTAAAGCGAATTTACAGTTTAATATTTAACTTTGTTAAATGGATAACACTACAACTCTCGGCAGCAATACCCAAATGGATGCCGCTTTACGAAACGAATTAATTAGTCTTGGAACCGTTAAGGAGATGGAAGCAGGATGCACGATGTTGAGTGAGAATTCATACATAAAAAATATTCCCATCGTTTTAAGCGGAAGCGTTAAAGTAATGCGTGAGGATGAAGATGGTCGCGAAATTTTGCTTTATTATATCAAACCTGGCGAAACCTGTATAATGTCTGTCCTTGGTGGAATCAATAACGAAACCAGTAAAATAAAAGCAATTGTTGAGGATAAAGCTGAAATACTGATGATCCCTATTGAAAAGGCAAATCTGTTGGTGCAAAAATTTCCTGCCTGGAATGAATTTGTTTTGCGACTATACAACAAACGATTTGAAGAATTATTATCCGTTATAAATGCAATTGCTTTTCAAAAAATTGATCAACGGATTCTTGAACTTCTTGAAAAAAAACGTGAATTATCCGGTAATAACGAAATTAATATTACCCATCAACAATTAGCAGATGAGTTAGGTACTGCCCGAGAAGTGGTATCAAGACTTTTGAAGCAATTGGAACGGGATAAAAAAATAACCCTTTCACGTAATAAAATCACCATTTTAGCCCTTGTGTGACATTAGTCACTGTCCAGCCTTTTATTTGAACCTAATTTTGTATCGTAATTTTAAAATATAAATTTATGAAGACAAATATGGGTTCAATTGACAGAATTACGAGAGTGCTGATAGCTGTTATGATTATTGCACTTTATTTTTCAAATATAATTTCTGGTACTATTGCAATTGTTTTGCTGGTATTTTCCGGAGTTTTAATCGTTACAAGTTTTATAAATTTTTGTCCCTTATACGCATTGTCAGGTATAAAAACGTGTAAAAAATAATGTATTAAATGTCATTTCTCGCTCAGGTCGAAAATGACAAATAAAAAATAATGTTTAATCTATAATTAAAAAAAATGAATTTTGAAGAGATCTTAAAATCAGAAAACACAACGATAGTTGATGTTCGTACGCATGAAGAATTTAGAGGAGGAAATGTTGTTGGTTCAATAAATATTCCGGTAAATGAAATTCCAAACCGCTTGGAAGAATTTAAACAAATGAAAAAACCGATAGTGCTATGTTGTGCATCCGGTGGTAGAAGCGGACAAGCTCACATGTATCTTTCTCAACAAGGTATTCAGGAAACTTACAATGCAGGTTCCTGGTTAGATGTAAATCACTATAAAAACGCTTAAGAAAAAAATTATGCTCGAATCATTAAAAAAATTATTTGGTTTTGGACCAAAAGTTGACCTTGGCGAATTGATTCGCAATGGCGCAATAATAGTAGATGTTAGGAGTAAAGGCGAATATTCTTCCGGTCATGTCAAAGGTTCTATAAATATTCCTTTGGATCAATTAGGAAGTAACCTTGCAAAACTTAAAAAAGACAAAGTAATTATTACTTGCTGCGCATCCGGCATGAGAAGTGGCGTTGCGAAAAGCCAGTTAAAAGCAAAAGGATATGAAAATGTTTATAATGGTGGAAGTTGGATGAATGTAAATCGCTATGTATAAATGATAAATACAGTATTAACAGGTTGGAGTTTTGTTCGCATTTTACGTTTAGTGATTGGGGTTTCAGCACTTGCTGCCTATTTTAGTGAACACGATTCATTTATGGGCTTGTTAGGTTTAATTGTAACGGCACAAGCAGTATTTAATGTTGGTTGTTGCGGAGTCAGCAGTTGTTCTGCCAAAGCAACAGTAGTCAATTCAAAAGAAGTAAGTTCGGATAAAACTGAAATTTCATACGAAGAAATAAAATAAAAAATTAAAACTATGGCAAATTTTCAAGAAATAATAAATTCGGATAAACCCGTATTGGTTGATTTTTCAGCAGAATGGTGTGGTCCATGCAAAATGATGGCACCAATTCTAAAGGAGTTGGCCGGAAAAATCGGAGGGAAAGCGAGTATTCTTAAAGTAGATGTTGATCGCAATCCACAGGCAGCAAATGCTTATAAGATACAAGGTGTTCCTACCTTGATCTTATTTAAAAAAGGCGAAGTGAAATGGCGCCAATCGGGTGTTGTTCAAGCCGATTTCCTGAAAAATATTATTGATTTATATTCTTAAACTTAAAATATGAAAAAAATCTTTTTAAAATCAGCAGTCCTTATATCACTATTTGTGTTTGCATTTTCATCCTGTAAAAATGATTCAGGGACAGGTGGAATTGGTGGAAAAATCTCTGTTGATGAATTTGAACAAAAATTGAAAGCAACGGAAAATCCTCAATTGGTGGATGTTCGTACTCCCGGGGAATATGCCGAAGGAAGACTGGAAGGTGCAAAAAACATTGACTGGAATGGCGATTCATTTGAGTCAGAGATCCAAAAGTTAGATAAAACTAAGCCAACCTTTGTTTATTGTTTGTCAGGTGGAAGAAGTTCTTCTGCAGCTGACAAAATGAAAGAATTAGGATTTAAAGAGGTTTATGAAATGAAAGGCGGAATAAGAGCCTGGCTTAATGCAAATAAACCTTTGGTAACTGATGCAAATTCAGCTCCGGTTTCAGAAGGGATGTCTGTTACAGATTTTGAAGCTCAATTGAAAACGGATAAACTTGTTTTGGTTGATTTTAATGCACCCTGGTGTGCTCCTTGTATAAGGATGGCTCCTATGTTTGAAGAGGTTTCAACGGAAATGAAAGATAAATTGATTTTGTTAAAAATTAACGCAGACGAAAACAAAGCATTAGCAAATGCGATGAAAATTGAAAGTTTACCAACCATTTTACTTTATAAAAATGGAACGATCGTTTGGAAGCAGGAGGGAGAAGTTGAGAAATCTGAATTACTGAAAATAATCAATCAAAATTAAAATTGATCAATTAGAGCCTGTTTAAATTTCATTCAAAATATTTGTTATGCAAGCGGGTTGTCAGTTCGATTAGCCTTCCTTTTTTAGGAAGGTGTATCGAGAATGTGCGAAGATTTATTGTTAATAAAACTTCTCGATACGCTCCTTTTAGTCGCAACGAAGTGACCGCGCACTTTTACATAATAATTTTATATTTGAACAAAATTTAAACAGGCTCTTAATTAAATAACAAATATATTGGTAGTGCATAAACCTTCGTTGGGTGGTTGTTTATGCAAAAGACTGCATATTTTCTTCGATGAAAATTGCAGTCTTTTTTATTCAGTAATTTGTTCTTAAATTTGTTTTCTATATTTACGAACACATGTTAGAGCAAATCCAATAAAAAGAAGAAACAAATACCATCAATGAAAATTTATATTTTGGCAGTTATTTTTTTTATCGGACTTACATTCACTACCTGTTCATATGATTTATCCACTCCCGATGTTTGTTTTCAGGAAGATATTTTACCTATATTTATTTCTAATTGTACAATGGCCAACTGTCACAATTCATCTAATGGAGAAGCTTTTGATCTCACAACTTACGATGGAATAATGGAGAAAGTTACTCCAAAACATCCTCAGTTAAGCGAGGTATATACAGCTATTGCAGGAAAAAATCCATCTATGCCCCAAGGTCAAAATAAATTAACTGCGCTACAAGTAAATTATATTAAAGTCTGGATCAGGATGGGGGCAAAAAATACTTCTAATTGCAGCATTTGTGATACTACTAATTTTTCATATAGCGGAAAAATTCAACCGCTGTTAGCTAACTGGTGCGTAGGTTGTCATTCAGGAGCAGCAGCAGGTGGAGGATATGATTTTTCAACATACAATGGTGTTTTACCTGCTGTTTTGAATACCAAGTTACTTGGTTCGGTACAACATTCAATCGGTTATAAACCAATGCCTAAAAACAGTGAGTTATCGACTTGCGATATAAATGCCATTGAGAAATGGGTTAATGCAGGTGCTCCAAATAATTAAATAAAAAAAACATGAAACGTATCCTTTTATTAATTGTATTTAGTGTTTCTTTAAGTTACACTATTGTTGCTCAAAAAATTTCCAGCACTGATGTTCCAACGGTGGTAGCTGAAACATTCAAGTCAAAATTTTCAATTGCTGAAAAGGTTAATTGGAATTTAGACTATGATAAATACAAAGCGGAATTTAAAGTTAGTAAATCCCAATACAGCGCTACTTTTGATAAAGATGGCAAATGGTTGAAAACAGAAACCTATTTAAAGCCATCGGATCTGCCCAAATTGGCAAAAGAAAATTTGACCAAAGAATTTGGTGAACTAAGTGATTACAAAATTGAAGATCCTGAAAAAGTTGAAACCAACGATGGTATTAAATACGAAATGGAAGTAAGAAAAGGAGAATTAACTTACAGAATAGTTGTTTCAGAAAAAGGAGAAATAATAAGCAAAGAAGAAATAGACCCTAATTAGAGCTTTTTAAAACGCTCTGTTTTTTCTAAAAACTTTTTTTAGCCGATAAAATAATATTGCTGAAAACAATTCCTGCAACTAAAGCAATCGTTGTAATTGTCATTGAAAACGCAGTTTCTATTCCATGTAATGTCTGATTGGTCATCAGATCGGAAATGCTTTGAAATCCCAATGAGCCCGGCACCAACAAAATAATACCAGGTACCAGCATGATGGAAACCGGCCTGTCAAATAGCAATGCAAAAATATTACTTGTTATTCCCAATGAAAAGGATGCGATGAATACTGCCAGATATTTCCCAAAATAAATGCTTCCGAATTTGAATGAGAAATAGGAACATAAACAGGCAAGTAAGATCCAGATAAAATCTTTCGGTATCGCTTTGAATAAAACCACAAAACCCAATGGGACTGTTGTTAATGCGATCCATAAGGTCCAGGAAGGAATTGCAGGGAGCATAATAGTTGCAGGAACTATTTCAATTATTTTATCTATTTGACTTCCTATTCCAATGCCAAGTCCGATCATTAAAAGAGCGATGATCGTATTTGCAAAGCGAGCTGTACCTGCAATTGGATGTCCGTTTACTAATTCGGTTATTGAAACCGTAAAAGAAAAACCGGGGATAAGAATGATCAATCCTGTAATAGTTGCGATATCGATGGAATAATTTCCCAAAAAGGCAACCGCCAATTTTGCGAAAGCCATGGCAAATAAGGATGAAATAACAATTACAGTTCGTCCAATTCGAGGAAAACGATTTGCTAGTTCATTTAATATTCCAATGAATAATCCAATTATTCCTGATACGATAATTTCGGCATACCCTCCACCAAAAAGCCTGGCAGCACTTCCTGTAGATAGTCCGAAAAATAAAATATCCATCAAGGTTGAATACCTGTCGGGAGCCGAATTGATCTTTTCTAATTCCTTGACCCCTTCTCCAGCACTTAATTTTTTTAAAATTACATTTTTATAGATCGTATCAATTTTATCAATTTTTTCTAAGTTCAGATCGCCATAGGCTGCTTTAATAAAATGTGTTTTCTGATTATCATCCTGACCGATATTTATGATCAATCCACCGGGAGAAGTAAAAAATCCACCTTTAATGTTAAGTTTTTCGCACACATTAAATAATGTTTCTTCCATGCGATGAGCAGGAATCCCATTCTGTTGCAATGCTTTTGCTAATTGCAGTGTAAATGTAACGGACTCTTTTAATTCTATTTCCGGATTACTATTCATTCAATAATTACGTTAAAGTATTTTACAATTTTGCACCACCCATTTATCAATTTTTTTTATAAAATCTGCAACCTGATTAGCAGGCCATAGCGGTAATACCTCACCATTACTGATAGTACAATACATGGTCATTTGAAATATTGCCCGTAAAGTACTGAAATAAGGAATTAATTTTATTTCAGTGATACTAATTTTTTGTTGAGTTTGATATCCTTTTAAAAAAGAATCCATTATTTTGGGACTTTTATTTTTATGATCATACCACATGAATACTCCTATATCATAGGCTAAATAACCATTTCCCAAAAAATCAAAATCAAAAAATGTAAATTGATCTGTTTCTGTGATATGAAAATTTTCTGATTGAAGGTCGCCATGACAAATCCCAAAGGAGATTTCATTTTTTTCTAAGGTGCTAAATAAATGAATGAAGCTATCTTTCAATTGGATCAAATAGTTAAACTCATTTGGATAATCCACCAAAATTGGTTTCAATGTAGTTAATGCATTTGAAAATTGTGATTTGATATCATAATCTTGTGCTGTTGGTCCAAAGGATTTATTTTGAGTAAGAGCATGGATCTTTCCCGTTTCCACTCCTAATAAATAGGATTGATCAACAGATAATTTCCGAATTACTTCTCCTTCGGCAAACGAAAACAGCACAGCATATCTGATACCTTCAGGAGCATTGATCAGTTGAATAAAATTTTCTTGTTTATCGGCAATTGGAAAGGAAACGGATATGTCATTTTCATTTAAATAACGTAGTAATTTCAATTCGGTCTCAATGCTCTCACTACTTCTCCAATTGTATTTATAAACACGTAAAATGAATTTTTCATTCTTAGTTTTAATTAAATAAGAATCGTTAAAACCTCTTTTTAAATAACAAATTTCAGCCTTTTCATTAAAGGAATAATTTTTAACGATCAATTGCAGCAATGCTTTTGCAGATAATGTGGAATATTCTGTTGGAAAGATTGTCATTTAGCAAAAGTATTCATTTATTATATTATTAAAGATAACAGTAGAAATTTAGTATTTTTGCATAAAATGATACATAAAAAAAACATAATTACTTTTTTTTTCTGTCTGTTCGCTTTCCTTTCAACAAATGGGTTTGGAATTACTATTGATGCTAAGCAAACACATCATAGAAACCATGAGACATCGGGTAATATATCGCAAAGTTCTCCTTCAAATGATTACAGCATTATTTCCTTAGAAGGAATTCTACAGGTTGTAATTAGAGAAAATGAAAGCAATAGTCCAACTTTTCAGAATTTCAACAGCAGCAAAAAATATGTTGTCGCCAATTCTCTTTTGCAATCATTTCTTTTTTCAAAGTCGTATTATCAAAACTATTGTTCTAATAGAATAAACAGAATTAGAATTTCTCCTTTCTACATTACCTATCATCGTTTAATAATTTGATTCTTTTTCCCTTTTTAATGTTACTCATCCTTCTCCGAAGGATGGAGTAGTCCATTTCTATTATTCCATTTTTATGGAATAGTTATTTATTAATTTATAAAATATTCTATGGAAGATCAAGGAAAAACGCCTGAAAATTCGGGTTTTATGGGAGGGGGAGGATTTATAATCCTTCTAATTGCAGGTGTTATTGCAGGATTACTTGCAATAAAATATTTGTTTAATTTATAATGAACCTCTTTGTTTATGTGATTGCTTCATTTGTTTGTGATCGTTTTGTAAAAATGAAGCAACCCATAAATGAATTTTAATGAATAACCCCGAGGCAGAGCCTCGAGGTATCTGAAAACAAAAAAAGCGCCACAGATTCTCAGATTGAATTGAATACAAAAACAAAAAAAATAATATGTGAATCTGTGGCTTATATTTTTTATTTACCCCGAGGCAGAGCTTCGAGGAATTCTTTTGATTAAATTCATTTCTCAAAACTAATGTGTAAAATATTCAGTGCTAAATTTAAAATAAAAGGATGAATCCATTATTTCAACAAGTAATTATCAAAGCGGTAAAACGAACTCAAAATGAGGATCCAAAAATGAAGGATAGTAATTATAACTTTGCCAAAAGATTGTACAAATTTAAAGTTGCAGCATCACATTTGCTGAAAGATTCTTTTTTGATTATCCTTGGTATTTTATCTGCCGGGTTTGGACTTGAAGGATTTTTGATCCCAAATTCATTTATTGATGGAGGAGTAACCGGCATTTCTATGTTGGCATCTGAGTTAACAAAATATCCATTACCACTTTTAATTATTTTAATCAATATCCCATTTGTAATCCTCGGCTTTACTCAAATTGGGAAAGCTTTTGCGATTAAAAGCATAGTTGCAATTACCGGTCTTGCTCTTGCAATAACGTTCATTCACTTTCCTGTAATTACATCCGACAAATTATTAATAGCCGTTTTTGGTGGTTTTTTCATTGGCGCTGGAATAGGTTTTACAATAAGAGGCGGTGGGGTTCTTGATGGAACCGAAGTATTGGCAATTTATCTTGGGAAAAGAACCGGTCTTACTATAGGGGACATTATTCTTGTTTTCAATATTATCATATTCTCATTTGCGGCATATTTACTTTCCATGGAAGCGGCATTGTATTCGATTCTAACCTACCTGGCAGCATCAAAGACGGTAGATTTTGTTATAACCGGAGTTGAAGAATATACAGGTATTACAATTGTTTCTTCTCATAGTGAAGAAATTCGTTTGATGATCATCGAAAAACTTGGACGTGGTGTAACTATCTATAATGGGAAAAGAGGATTTGGAAAAAATGGTGACAATTTGAACTGTACCGATATTATTTACACAGTAATTTCACGACTCGAAATAGCAAAACTCCAAACAGAAGTTGACAAAATTGACCCGAATGCTTTTATTGTGATGACCAGGATTAAGGATACCAAAGGTGGGATGATTAAAAAACGACCATTACAATATTAAAACCTTCATCCGATCAAACATGAAAGATTTCTCAAAAAAAAGGCGTACCTGCAAAAGGGCGATACAATAAATCGGAATAAAACAGGTATTTTGAAAGAATATTATATTATTGATAAAAATTAATTATTGACGATAATTATGATTAACAGACAACTATTTATGATAATTGCTTTATCAAGCAATTTAATGCTCTTTAATTTAACCTTTTCAGGTTGCAATAGCAATACATGGGAAAACAACGAAAAAATAACGGGCTATGATTTTACAAATCCCGATAAAACTCTCGTTTTACCTGATATACTACTCGAAATTTCAGGACTTACGGTTATTGACTCTGTAACAATTGCTTGTGTTCAGGATGAAAACGGCATCCTGTTTATTTATGATCTGTTGAAAAACAAAATTAAGAAACAATATACTTTTAATATTGATGGAGATTATGAAGGGATTACCCGGATACAAAATACAATTTATATTCTCAGAAGCGATGGAACACTGTTTGAAATATTTAATTTTACAACTAAGGATTTTAAAGTAAATACCTACCAAACAGGTATTCCTGCAAAAAATAATGAGGGGCTATGTTATGATGCAGATGGCAACAGACTTTTAATTGCCTGTAAAGGAAAAGTAGCCAAAGGACATGCATACAAAGACAAAAGAGTAATCCATGCATTTGATTTAAGGACTAAGAAATTAAGTGCAGAACCCATATTCAACTTTGACGTTTCTGCAATTAAAACATTTATTCAGAAAAAAAATTATCCTTTCCCTTCCCGAACCAAAAAAAAAGGTGAAATTACAGAACCTATAATAAAATTTCTTCCTTCAGCAATTGGAATACACCCGATTACTAAAAAACTATATTTGCTTTCCGCCTCTGACCATTGCCTTTTCATTTTTAATATGGATGGAAAAATTGAACATATTGAACCTCTTAATCCTGCATTGTTTAATAAAGCGGAGGGAATTACTTTTTTTGAAAATGGAGATTTGATAATAACAAACGAAGGGCAAAATAAAAAACCAACCTTGTTAAGATTTAATTATCGTAATTTTTAAAATACAAAAAAAACTTTGTGATTGTATATGTAAATAAAATAGTAAAAATTAAACCCGGTTCAGGAAAACGATTAATCGAAATGAATATGATTCAAAATTTATTTATTCTATCTTTTTCGTTGTTTTTAGTTATAAAAGGAGCTATGCTTTCGGTAAAATATGCTGACCAACTGGCTGTAAACTTTCAACTATCAAAATATGTTGTTGGATTTATTTTTGTAGCCATAATCTCAATTTTGCCGGAGGCACTTATATCAATAAACTCATCGCTCGAAGGAGTCCCTGCATTCGGGCTGGCAACATTATTTGCCTCTAATGTAGCTGATCTTACAATAGTCTTTGCCATAATAATTTTTGTATCAGGAAGAAGTATAAAAATTGAAAGTAAAATATTAAAAAATAACATTGCTTATCCTTTTTTATTTCTTATGCCTGTAATTTTAGGTTTAGATGGATATTATTCACGTATAGACGGGACTATTCTTATTACTTCCGGTGTTATTTTTTTTTATTTTACATATAAAGCCGGCAATAAAAATACGCCAGCACTAAACCGGGATAGGCGTATAAAAAATTTAATATTTTTAATACTAAGCATCTTATCACTGATGGTTGGATCACATTTTACTGTGACATCAGCTGTAGATTTAGCACATAGTTTAAGAATCAATCCTATTCTCATCGGCATATTTATTGTTGCGATTGGTACTACTATTCCTGAATTAATTTTTTCCATCAAGGCAGTAAAAAAACAAAAAGATTCATTAGCTGTGGCGGCTATTTTAGGTACTGTTTTAGCAGATGCTACAATAATAGTTGGAATTATGGCGATAATTAATCCATTCTCTTTTCCACAAAAAATTATCTATGTTACAGGAATATTCATGCTGTTAACTTCTTTCATTCTTTATTACTTTATGTATACAGAAAAAAATATTTCTAAAAAAGAAGGTCTTTTTTTATTTGTATTCTGGATAATTTTTATTTTAACTGAATTTTTTATAAACAATTAAGAGACGTGATTTTACGCTGTTAAAGGAGCAAAAATCGATTTTAAGAAAGTAAAATAAATTTAAACGTAATTAAACATCATGAATAACTGGTTAGAAATATTTATTCCCATTTTTGTAGTAACATTTTCAATTATTTATATTGCATGGAATTTTGTTCGTAACAAAAAGCTTCGAAATAATATTTTAGTGAAAATATTTTCAGAAGTGGAAATTACCCACTTGTTTAAAGAAAATAAAATAACACTCTCCTTACTTTTTCTGGGAACTTTGGTTGCTGTGATATATGGAATGCATCCACCCACCTATAATTTTTTATTGCCAATTGAAGTGCTGGATCGTCCCGGGATAAACTATACAGGGCTTTTTATACTGAAATTGTCGATCATGTTTTTGGTTATAGTAAATATTCAATGTGATTTAAAAATTTTGGATAAACTTCAAAAAAATAATATGGAGCCTTTTGTATCACGCGTAAATTTATTATTGACAGCATCAATAACTTTTATGCTGATTGGTTTATTTATAACAATTTCAAGCATTGGAACATTGTTAATCGCAATTTTTGCATCCATTCATGCAAAAACAGTTTTAAATAAAAGTCAACCCTTTTGAAAACAAAATATTATGTGGAGATTTTTAGCAAATAAAATTTTACGAAACAGGCTTACTTTCATTATCATACTTACGCTCATTACTTTTTTTATGGGGTATAAAGCAAGTAAAATTCAATTATCTTATGAATTTGCAAAAGTCCTTCCTGATGATGATTCAACACTTATAGATTATGAAAACTTCAAAAAAATGTTTGGAGAAGATGGTAGCGTAATGGTTATTGGTTTTCAGGATAAAAATCTTTTTCAATTAGAAAAATTTAACGACTGGTATTCTCTAAGTAGTGAAATTAAAAACATTAATGGAATAAAGGATGTAATGTCAGCCGGTAATCTTTATAATGTAATTCGAAACGACAGTTTAAATAAATTTGATTTTACCTCTGTCATTAAAGGAGTTTTGCATTCGCAAAAAGAATTAGATAGTGTTGCAGGCATCATTCATTCCCTCCCATTTTATGAGGGCTTGATTTATAACAACGAAACAGGTGCTACCTTAATGGCAATCACCTTTACAAAAAAAGACCTCAATACGAAACATCGCATTGAAATTGTTAATGAAATAAAATTAAAGTCAGAAGTTTTTGCAAAAAAACACAACATGCAACTTCATTATTCAGGAATGCCATATATCCGTACGGCAATTATGCAAAAAGTATCACACGAAATGGGACTATTTTTAGCACTCGCAGTTTTGGTAATGGCAATTATTCTGTGGATTTTCTTTCGTTCTTTTACAACTGTGTTTTTTTCAATTATTATCGTTGCAATTGGTGTTATATGGTCTCTTGGAACAATTGATATTTTTAATTACAAAATCACCATTCTCTCAGGTTTGATACCACCTCTCATTATGGTAATTGGTATTCCCAATTGCGTTTTTCTGATCAATAAATACCACAGCGAATTTTCCAAACATGGAAATAAAATAAAATCATTGGCAAGAATGATGGAAACTATTGGTATAACACTTTTTCTAGCCAATATAACTACTGCCATTGGTTTTGGTGTTTTATATTTCACAAATAGTTCTTTACTTGTTGAGTTTGGAGTAATTGCCGCTATCAATGTAATGGCAACGTATTTAATTACTTTAATCCTGGTTCCTATTATTCTTAGTTTTTTACCTGTCCCAACTTTAAAACAAACAAAACACCTTGATGCGACACGGATAAATAAAATATTAACATTTGTTGATCACCTCGTTCACAATAACCGGAAAGCCGTTTATTTAGGAATCACTATTATCACCATTATTTCACTGTTTGGAATGAGTAAAATAAACGTAATTGGTTTTGTAGTGGATGACTTACCGAAAAAAGATCCCATTTATACCGATTTGAAATTTTTTGAAAAAAACTTTAACGGAGTATTGCCTTTTGAAATTTCTGTTGATACAAAAAAACAAAATGGTGTTTTTTCCGACAATGGAAAAAATCTTTATAAAATAAAAAGATTACAAAAGGTGTTTGCTGAATATCCTGAATTTTCAAAACCCTTATCTGTAATTGAAGGGATAAAATTTTCTTATCAGGCATACAAAGATGGCAACCCAAAGTTCTATGTCCTTCCCGGGGCTACTGAATTGATTGACTTGAGCCAGTACAATTCAACTGTAAAAGGGCAGGAAAACAAACTTCAAAAGTTTATAGATAGTAGCAAACAATACACACGAATTAGTATTCAAATGGCAGATGTCGGCTCACAAAGAACTAAAGAACTTGTAAAGGAAATAAAACCAAAAATAGATTCCATTTTCGATCCCAAAGATTACAATGTAAAACTTACAGGGCACAGTTTGATGTTTTTAAAAGGAAATGATTATCTGCTAAAAAATCTGATTGAAAGTTTACTTATAGAAATTTTATTAATTGCACTTGTTGGTGTTGCTCTTTTTCGCTCGGTTCGTATCATTTTACTTTCAAAATTGCCTTGTCTTATCCCTCTTATAATAACAGCGGGAATTATGGGCTATTTGGGTATCCGTTTTAAACCATCCACCATATTAATTTTTAGCATTGCATTCGGTATTTCTTCAGATGGCACAATTTATTTTCTCACTAGGTACCGTCATGAATTGAAGAAAAACAAACATTCTGTCCCTGAAGCTATTTCAATTACAATAAGAGAAACAGGTATTGGTATGATTTATACCGCTGTTATTCTTTTTGCAGGTTTTGCAATTTTTGCAGCTTCAAGTTTTGGAGGAACTGTGGCAATGGGAGTTTTAATTTCAATTACTTTATTAGTCGCCATGTTAACGAACCTTGTGTTACTTCCAGCACTTCTTCTTTCTATAAACAAAAGGATCAGCAAAAAAGAAATGCTCCAAAAACCATTTATTGAAATTGACGAAGAAGAAGAAAAAGGATTTATCAATAATATACAATAAATGGATTTTTGAATAAGCGTTTTTGACAATTTTTGTAGTTTAATAGAAGAAAAATACTATCAAAATTTACTTTCAAACTATCAGTTCCTACTTTGATTTTATTTTTTTCGTATAAACCAATTGACATTTAAGCTCTAAAGTCCTTGCTTTAATTCAAAAAATAGTGTTATTTTACTAAATAAATCTATTTTTAAGTGAAAACTTCAAGATCAAAATATTTTTTGTCTTGTTTTATTATGCTCATTTCTTGTTATCTAAATGCACAACCTAATAATGATAACAATCAGAATCAGGCATTGATAATGGTAATTGGAAATCCGGTTCAAACCGATAATTCCAACGATTTTATCAATACCGATCCCTATCCACAAAGTAATAATCCGGTAGTTCAACAGCAAAGTTCTCATGATAAAACAACAATAGAACCTACCCTTGAAAATGGTTTTCATGCGCGTTTTGAGCTTGGTTCATCCCAATCAGTAGATAAAATGAGCTCGGCACCTTATTTTCCAAGTGATGGGAATATGGAGAAAATCAAAAAATCTTCATTCTCGTTCAAAGAATTTAAATTCAATATCAAAAAACGATTAAAGGCATGGTTGCCCCAACGCCCGAAAAGATATCGTCCTCACCGTTGTGGCCGTTTTTAAACTAAAGAATTCCACGCAGTTTGCTACCAGGTGTTTTTTTGCAGCTGATTTTTAAACTCTTCTTTTTTAGTATTAAAAATAAGTTAATCATTGCCTTGCAATTAATCTTTTTAAAATCAGTGAATCTGCGGCTGTTTCTGTATGGATTTATACCATTTCTTATTTGAATTAATCCAATACTCCCCTCTCTTTTTGAGAAGGGCTGCCGGGAGGTCAAAAAAAACGGACTAATTCAAATATCTTTATTGGTATTACTTAGAGTGGATCAATTTATTTTGATTTTATCTGATTAATGCGATACCTCGCAGCTCTGCAGTAGGATTATTCATTTTTATCAAATTTGGAATTTCCGAAAACAGTTTTAGGCTATGTAAGGCTTTTTTTTATCTTTGTTATTCAAAAATAATTTATAGCAATTTCTCATTATGAAAAAAACAAATTCCATTTTCATTAGTGTACTAATGTTGTTTTTATATCAATCGCTATCTGCTCAAGATGCCATTGGAAAAAAAGTAGATCCATTTGATGCGGAACAAAAATTTATTTCCGGGAATTATGAAGCTGCATTAGAGGATTATTTGAGCCTGCTTGATGGAGATTCAAAAAATGACAAATACAATTATAACATTGCTATTTGTTATTTAAATACAAATATTAATAAAACAAAAGGAATTCCATATCTAGAAATCCTTACTCACAAACCCAAATATGATCCGAATGCAATGTATTTGTTAGGCAGATCCTATCAGTACGCATATCGTTTTGATGAGGCAATAAAAGCCTTTAATTCATTTAAGCAAACGGGTAGAGGGAATGCTGACAACTTAAAAGATGTTGATCGCCAGATACAGTTTTGTATTAATGCGAAAGAGTTAATGAAATTTCCTTTGGATGTAACATTTGAAAATTTGGGTTCCAATATTAATTCTCCTTATTCAGATTATTATTCATTTGTACCAAGTGATGAGTCGTTCATTGTTTTTAATTCGCGCAGACCTGCAACAGCTTCTGAAATAGCTAGAGAAGATGGATCGTATCCTTCTTCAGTTTACATCTCAAAAGTTGCTGATGGGAATTTTTCAAAAGCAAAAAATATCGGTCCTCCCATTGCAAAAAAAGAAGGCGATCAGGAAGTTATCGGATTATCACCGGCTGGAGACATTATGCTTTTGTATTATACCAATTTAAAAGGAATTGGTGATATTTACATGACCAGCACCGATAAAAATAAAAGTTTTAAAATGGCTGAAAAATTAGATGAAAATATCAATTCCACGAAAGCAGAAGAGATTGCCGCATCAATTAGCAGTGACGGACATATTATTTATTTTGCAAGCAATAGAGATGGCGGATTTGGAGGAACTGATTTATATATGAGCCAGGTGTTACCAAGTGGTACATGGGGGCCTGCACAAAATTTAGGACCTGATGTTAATACTCCATTTGATGAAGATTTTCCTAATATTACTGCAGATGGAAAAGTATTGTATTTCAGTTCTACGGGACATACATCTATGGGAGGGTATGATATTTTTAAAGCAGAAAAGGATCTTACAACAAAACAATTTTCAAATCCCAAAAACATAGGTTTTCCAATAAATTCTCCTGAAGATAATTTTAATTTCCGTTTGTCAAGTAATGGACGCTTTGGATACATGGCAGCATTGAGAGAAGGTGGCTTAGGTGATCTTGATATTTATCGTGTTACATTTAATGAGGTAGAACCACAATATTCTGTTGTAAAAGGGAATCTTGTTTCGGCTGATTCAACACAAAAATTAAATTATGCGGATGTTTTTATTATCGTTAATGATGACAAAACACAAGAAATGGTTGGAACCTATTTACCAAATGCTAATAATGGCAGATATGTAATTGTGCTTTCTCCGGGGAAATATGAAATGAGTATTGAAGCAAATGGATTTCAAACCTATACAGAAAAAATAACTATTCTGGATAAGAGTTCATACAAATTTGAAATAACAAAAAATATTCAATTGAAACCGGAAGGGTATCAAAAAAAATAATTTATTTAAGAGGCTGTTAAAATTTTGTTCAAATTATTTATTCATAATCTGGGTTGTCAGTTCGAGGGATAATTTTTTTCAAAAAAAGCAATATAAAAATGACGTCTATTTCATTGCTTGCAGGATTATGTCCCCCTTTGAAGGGCAACGTCATATGATAAGGTAGAATTATTATATTTGTAAAATGGAACTAATAGAAATTACAAAAA
>Ga0156174_1054_pt1 | contig 21434 bp, 16 predicted proteins | sample RifCSPlowO2_12_FD_107827 | JGI IMG/M metagenome (GOLD analysis project Ga0156174, IMG submission 107827) | Bacteroidetes bacterium RIFCSPLOWO2_12_FULL_35_15
TTCCCGATATTTTTGTACGAACTTTGTTCGAGCATGGCCCGGAAATAATCTCCGGCTCCTGCCATAACAAAACGAACGTTCGGATCTTTTTCCAATACTTTCGAAGCAATGTCAAGGAATTTCTCAGGTCCTTTTTGTCGTGTCAGACGACCGACAAATAACACTGTTTTTTCTTTGAATTTTCTCTTGCTTTTAAATGATTTTACAAGAACGCTTCCATTATGGATCACCGACATTTTACTTTTATCGATACCGTAATATTTGTGAATATTATTTGCAGTAAAGTTACTCACCGGCATCAATAAATCCGCATATTCCATTCCTTTTTTCTCTAATTCATACACCCCTCCTTTACTGTTTTCACCACTTCTATCAACTTCCAAGGAATGTATATGCATTACTAACGGTTTCCCGGTTTGTTGTTTTATTTTTATTCCCGCAAGCATGGTCATCCAGTCATGTGCATGAATAACATCAAAGTCCATTTTAGACGCCAGAGAAGAGGTAATTTCTGCATATTGAAGGACTTTGCTGATTACATCCCTACCATATAAATTATCAATATTGAAACCTCCGGTTTTGTAAGTTATATTCAATCCTTGAGAGTTATTCTTATTAAAATACCGTAATGGTTCAGAATAATAAGGGTTCAGATCTGAAGCTATCGAATGCAATGTGAAGGGTAATTTCCCGGAAAGTATTGGATCAAAAGAGTTGATATCAACATTATTAATACCAACAATATTCATATTTTTCATTTTAAAATCAGGACTGGATTTGGGCACCATCATGGTGATGTTAGCCAAAGCTGACATTGCACGGGACAGGTCATGACATGCAACCCCCAGCCCTCCGTTAATTATTGGAGGAAATTCCCATCCCAGCATCAAGACTTTTGGTAAATTAATTCTCATTGTACTTTTCAATTCTTATTATTTAAATAGGAATTGTATTTGTTTCAGCGAGTGTAAACTTATTATGAAATGGGTATATTTATTTTCGTATTCGTTGATGGCCCGTTTTCAATAGCCAAAAAAGGAATCTCCATAGCTATCTGGAGGTTGACAAAAAGAGCCTATTTCGTTATAATGTTCCACGAATTTTTCTTTTGAGAAGGAGGAAGCGGCATATTTCCCGGATGCACCGGCCAAAGTTGGGTATGTCTCTTTAAACCGTAATAACGTTCCATAAAGGATCTTTTGGCAGACTAGTATTGCTCTTAACTTCCGTTTTGTTTTAGCTTCCGAAACAACAGTATTGTTTGTTTGGGCCTTTATTCCAGTCGATATGGAACATGCGAAAAGAGAAAAACAACAGGTAAAAAAATTAATTATTTCATTGTTTCAGTTCGTTAGTTGAAACTATGCACTTTCAGTGCAAGACTTTCAGTTTCTAAAAATATTTATTCTAATATTATTGTGTCAGTGTCAATATTAGAAGGTTTCTATGATGTTCAAGATATTGTTGCACCATTTCATCAGTAATATTGTCAATGCTCCAAACTCCATATCCAATAGCCCAAAAAAGGTCTGCCCCAATATTTTTTACCAATGTCTGGAAATTCTTCCTGAATTCTTCTAGAAGTTCTTCCCTTCAATCTTTTTACAACATCGCTAACACATTTGTTTTCATTTATACGATAAATTAGAAATTATTCTAAGGACTATTTTTTTATTACACCGATTTGTCAAGTTGGCAAAATAGCATCAGGAACATGACTTTGCATGAGTAGCAGGTAAAAACCTCATTTAGCCGAAAGAAAAGATCTCTTTTGAAGCAAAACATTTTATTGCTTTGAAGATCTTTCCCATCAGCCGAATGAGGTTTAAACGGAATTTTAGATTAAAATTATTTCTGAAGAATTATCTTTTTTACAAGATAATTATCCTTTTCAGATTCTTTTATCCTTACAATGTATTCACCGTTGGCCATAGATGGGTCTAATTCTATTTCTTCTTTTCCATTTAGGAAAACAGCTTTTTTATTATATACTTCCTGTCCAATCAAATTGTATATCGTAATTTCAAAATCCTTTATTCCTGTATTTTCTTTATTCAATTGAACTGTAAATTTTCCGGGGCTTGGATTTGGAAATAAATTTGTTATTTCAAAAAGACCCCTTTCCGGGATCGTATTAGATGCAATACCTGTTGTAGTGGCTAATACTGTTACTGTTGGAGGAAGATTAGCATCCGCATTTCCGTTAAGTTTATATTCTGTTTTTTCAAGGATATTTCCATTTACGTCAAACTTAAGTAATGTGGATGATTGGTTGCTGATCACTCCATTGTATTCTCCTTGTAGACCCGCATTTATATTGATCTTAAGTGCTGCACTTCCTGCTATTGCTGTGGTATTTAAGCTGACCGTGAAATTGTAGTTATTGGTCAGGTCTTCATTTAAGATCAATACAGAAATTTGTTGAGCATCTTTACTTCCGAATGATTTCACAGTTGATTGATTAGTAGTAGCATTTACGGAATTACCCTTAAAATTTTCGGCCATCATTTTAAAATGATAATACAGGGGTTTTTTATTTCCTGTAGTGCGGTCTAAATAACCGATGTTGAGTTCCGTAGAGTTGCCCTCAATTACACTCCATAGATTAATAAAGTCAACACCGTTTTTCATTGAAATGCCCATCATCTCCGCAACAAACTGACCGCCAATAAAACTGTTTGCGCCCACACCTTGTAAATTATCTGTAGAAGCATTCTTATAACAAATATTCATTTCGGTGATTGCGATTTTAAGCGCTGCAGCTCCTGTTCTGTTATGCGCAGTGTTGCAGGCAGAAACTCTTCCGTTGAGGTAAGTTAAATTATCCTGCAAAGAACCGGGGGAAGTTAATTTTGTAAGAACCTGAGCTCTGGTTTGAGTTCCATTAAAAGGATACGTGTGAAATGAAATAACATCCAGGTAATATCTTCCTGCTGCATCTTTTCCTGTAATATCGTCGGGACCATTGGCAGTGGTTAAACCATTTATGACGTTTTGAGCGAGCCAGGCACTTTCAGGCCCGATAATTTTAATAGAGGGGTCCACATTTTTCATCGCGGAAGCAAATGGTTTTATATACCCTGCCACTTGCGATGAGGTCGTAAAAGAATAACCTAACTCAGGTTCATTTCCAATGATCCAATATTTAATGTTTCTTCCCATAGTCACATTTATATACGTCACAATGTTCGCAGCTTGCTGCGCTGTAAAAGTGTAGTTATTAAATGGCACTTGCATGATAGGCTCCATTCCATTTGCCCGTATAGAATCAATGATGGCAATATACTGAGCATTGGTCGGCATATTTTCATCAACTGCAATACCTCCATAACGAATCATGGACGCGTTACTGTTTTTTATATCACCCCAGTGCTGATCCAGTTTACCGCCTAAAATGGTATTACCGATCGCATACGGCATCCAAGCATTCTCTCCGAAGAAATGACTGGAAATAGCTTGCGCTGATGCTCCTTTGGCGGCAAACAATAAACTCAACGATAAAAAAATCGTCTGAAACATTTTTTTTGTCTTTTTCATATAGGTTGTTTTAGTGATAGTTTGTATTCCTGTTACTAAACTTATCCGGATAATTTTTTTTATATTTTTCATTTGTTAAGGTTTTTGTAATAATTAATAATTAAGAAATTCTTGGCTATTCGTTTACTTCTTCTGGCTATTTAAATTCCCCTCTTAACGATTTCCTTTTCTTTCATGAGCATAGGTTACTATAGTTTTAGATTTAACAATTTAACAGTTTTTACTTATTTTAACAGGTAGTCATTTGATAGCGAATGGGCTGGAAAAGCTTTTTAATAGTTGTTTTTGTGGAATCCTGCTGTGCGTAAATCTGAAAAGTCAAGCAGGAAGATAATTTTCTTTATTTTAAGTTTGCCAGCGATTTTTAGTAAGATTTAGTTGGCTATTGTTTTAACTCTTCTGGGGATTTTAATTACTTTTTTAGCGTTACTATAAAGTTAACGAAAATAGTTGAATGAAGTTTACCAGCGAACTATTAATTAACAGTTTTTGGCTATTTAAATTCCCTTCTTAACGATTTCCTTTTCTTTCAATGAGCATAGGTTACTATAGTTTTAGATTTAACAGTTTTTACTTATTTTAACAGGAAGTCATTTGATAGCGAATGGGCTGGAAAATCTTTTTAATAGTTGTTTTTGTGGGATCCTGCTGTGCGTAAATCTGAAAATTCAAGCAGGAAGATATTTCTCTTTATTAAGTTTGCCAACGATTTTTAGTAGATTTAGTTGGCTATTGTTTTTTTACTCTTCTGGCGATTTTAATTACTTTTTTAACGTTACTATAAAGTTAACGAAAATAGTTGAATGAAGTTTACCAGCGAGCTATTAATTAACAGTTTTTGGCTATTTAAAAAACAATTTAAACGATTAAGAAGAAAGACCATTGTTAGAAGGACTACTTTCATAGAAAATCAGAAAGAAATGGCACAGATTGCTATGCGTCAGGAAAGGTTTGTCCAGCATTCCATGATGCCTTGATCTGTACTGAAACTAAAACTTACGGAATATGCAGAAGCACCCGAAACTTAATTGCAAAAGAATGATGCGAAGTGTTCCCTATTCCACTTTGAGTATTAATGCAAAGCGAAATATTAGTTCTACAGAAAAAAAATATCTTAAAAATTAACAAATCAACATGAAAAAAATAATTACAATCTTTCCTCTGTTTTTTTTCTTTTATTCGCATGCACAACTATTTACAGGTGGAGGGGGCGGCATTCAAAATAATGGACAATACACTTATTTTAATATTCCTGTTTCAGGTTTAATGCCCATGCAATTGGATAGCACATTTGGTATTGAACAAGTGGGCATCAACATCAGCCACCCTGAAGTGGAAGAGTTGTATATTTATCTTCGATCGCCATCCGGTACTGTTGTTGAGCTTACAGAAGGGAATAGTTGCCATGGCAACAATTATTCAAATACCGTTTTTGATAGTCATTTGAGCAACTCCATTACCTTGGGTACATCACCATATACTGGAAATTACCGACCGACAGGATATCTTGGACGTTTCAATTCAGGACAAGCCGGAAATGGCACCTGGCAACTGATCGTTCATGATTATCTAGCATTTGTAGATTCGGGTGCTGTTATCAACTGGAGTATTAAATTTGGTAACCTTCCCTCTCCTGCGGTGCGATTTACTTCTTCCAATTTGCCAATTATTGATATCAATACGAATAATCAGGTATTATCAGATCTGAACATTACGGTAAATTTCGGAATTATATACAATGGAGCTGGGCAAAGAAATAATGTCACTGATGCGATGAATAATTACAACGGTAAAGCCATCATGCATTGGAGAGGAAATTCTACAAAAAATTTCGAAAAGAAAGCTTTTAACGTACAAACGGTGGATGCGGCCGGGATTGAACTCAATGCTTCTTTATTGGGTATGCCACCTGAAAATGATTGGGATCTAATCGCCATGTATCAGGATAAGAGTCTTATCCGGGTTCCGTTTACGTATGATCTTTCTCGTAAAATGGGGCATTATTCAACTCGTTTTAAAATGGTGGAGGTGGTGATTAATAATGAATACCAAGGGGTATATTTATTAGTTGAAAAACCAAAATGGGGGCCATATAGAATTGATATTCCAAAACTTACTTCTTCCGATAATTCTTTTCCATTAGTTACGGGAGGGTATATTTTCAAAATTGACAGAAATAATGGTGTGGGTGGATGGTATTCTTTTTTACTAGGGGACTCCTGCGATAATGCACATTTCTATTATCAATTTGTTTATCCCAATGACGCAAATATTACGAGTCAACAAAAAAATTACATTCAAAGTTATATGGATAATTTTGAAACTGTAATGAATTCTCCTTCTTTTGGCAATTCTACTACCGGATATCCGAATTATATAGATGAATCTTCATTTATTGATTATTTTATAATTAATGAGTTGAGTAAAAATGTGGATGCTTACAGGCTGAGTACCTATTTATATAAAGATAATATTGCTCAGGGTGGAAAACTGCATATCGGACCAGTTTGGGATTACGATCTTGCATGGCATAATTGTAATTACGGTAATTCGTTTAATCCAACAGGATGGGAATATCAAATATATGATAGCATACATCCGCTGCCTAATTGGTGGAGACGCTTTTCTCAGGATAGTAATTTTGTGAACAAACTTTATTGTCGCTGGAACAGTTTACGACAAGGTATTTTAAGTGTCTATAATCTGAATGCCTATATTGATTCAACGGCCAATTGGCTTTATGAATCACAGCAACGAAATTTTACCCAGTGGCCAATTTTAGGAGCATACATTTATCCTAATCCACAAAATCAAATTGGTGCCTCTTACCAAAGCGAGGTGGATGATCTAAAAATATGGATCTCCAATCGCATTGTCTGGATGGATGAATTTATACTAGGTAATTGTACCCTGGCAGTGGGAATAAACGAAAACAATCCGAATAATATGTCTGTTTATCCTAATCCTTTTATCTCCGGTACAACATTTTCGATCAGGCTCACTGAAGATGCCGATGTGTCTTTGAAATTAATAGATATACTGGGTAAAGAAATTTCGGTATTAAATAAACATGAACATTCCGGAGAATTCAAAGTGATTTTTGACAGAAAAGAAACTGCTTCAGGAATATATTTTTACCAATTGAAAATTAATAATGCTACTAAAACCGGTAAAATTATTATTCAATAATCTGAATGGTATTCTTCAATGCAAGAATGCTGCGATTTTATTTTTTAATTTTCTTTATTCCTTTCGAAAGGGAAATTTTCATTAGTTTTAGATGCCCCATGGAAAATTACCGGGATCCATATTTTCGATCTCTATGGAAGATGAATTGATGATCTTCAACTTATTAAACCGGAAGATTATTTTATTGATTTGTCCAAACAAGAAAAAGAAATTTATTTTATCGTATTAGAAAATGGAATGAATGCGATCACGAAACATATTCTGATTGTATGGAAGAAGAAGAATGTTTTTTTATTCAGTGAAATGCTTCTTTGCCTTTAAAGGCTTTTAATTCAGAACTTCCCTTCTTACTCTCAATCGCTTACCAACAGCTACTTCAATGATGTAAATGCCTTTTTCAAAAGAACTCAGATCAATGGTTTTGTTGTATTCATCTTCCAAAACGAGTACCCTTTCATAGTAAACCGTTTCGTAATGGGAATTTATAATATTTATGATCAGAATACCACCCCACCCTGCAGGTGGACATGAGTTAAGGGAGCCATAATAAATTTGAAAGGTACCATCCGATGGATTTGGAAAAACACGCAACACTGAATTGTTTTCAATGACTTCAGTTATTGTAGCGCAGGCAGTGTCACTTTCTTGAGCCTTCATCAAGTGAAAAGAGCTCAGAATCAAAAAAATCAATAAAAGGGAATATTTTTTCATTAAATTATTTTTTTAAATTGGTCACCTAAAATCAGTTGAAGACATTGTCAATTAATGAATAAGCATTGGATAAATGAATTTTGTTCCGGACTTAAAATAGCTATTCTTCCAGATGAAAACAGAAAAAGCTTTTTCTGCTTCCATGGAAGTATTAATTTTAAATGTGCTCTTTTCATTGAACCAGGTTATCAGTTTCACTTTCGACATATCTGAACTAAGTGCTTTACTCATATCTCTAATCCATTCAGCCTTAGTTTGAGCTGATTGTGACTCTGAGCCGGCACGTTCCCGGGATGCTGTTTCACAAATAAATAAAGGTTTGTCGGGTAATTGTTGTGTTAAAATAAAATAGTTTTCAATCCCTTCTTTCCTGAAAGATCTCCACACGGGTATTCCTTTACCTGCACCATTATAGATATCCAATCCTACAAGATCAACATATTCATTGCCAGGATATGCATCCATAATAAAATTCCACTTTTCCTGTGGGAAGGAAGTGGAGTTGGGGCACCAGATAAATTTCACGTTTGTTACTAGTTCTTGTTTAAAAATATCATGAATATGTCGATATGCCCTTATCAGTAATTGTGGGTTTTTATCATTATTAGCGATACACCAGGGATACCAATCTCCATTAAATTCATGAAGAATTCTCAGTAGGATAGTACCATTTACCTGCTTTATATGTTTTGCCCAGACAACAAAAAAAGAGTCAAAATGTCCTTCCACAATACTGTATAAGTTAGGTTGCTTCACCTTGGGATTGTAGTTTACAAAGTGATCTTCCAGTGTGATCATTGGGAGATAACCGTCCTGAATTAATTTGTTAATCCTTTCTATGGAAGGATATGAGTTTTGGGTGTGACCACCAGCAAAAGCTAATGGTTGAAAAAAATGGATTACACCTAATTTTTTGTCGGAGGATGAATTGAAATAGCTTTCAAAGTTGGTGGCAATATCAATAAAGTTGGCCGAATTATCTTCTTTTGACCAGGCTCCTAAGGTGCAAAAATCACTTAAAGAAGAGGAAGGAGCATCGAAAATGCCTTTTCCTGTTGGGAGTTCCCCTTTCGAAAAACAAATAAAATCGAATGACCAGTTTTGTTTTTTTAAATGATCAGAACCAATAAAACTAATGATGAATGTGAGTAGCTTTCCTTGTTTATAACTAATATTGAAGATTCCATCACCACCTTTGTTCCCATCAATAAATTTATTTAAAGGGATCGAGATCAATTGCCAGTCATTCTTATTATTTAATTTTTGAAGATATGTCCACGAATCATCATTGTCCTTCTCAAATTTATTATCAAAATTATCATCATCCTGTAATTCTAATTTAATAGTGTTGGCATCATTTCCTTCAGGTTGATAAACATAAAAATTAAGATAATCGACACTAGGATCCAAATCAACAAATAAGTTAAGGCCTTTTCCCCATCCTCCATAATCCATATTCCCTTCCTTTTTTATTTTCAGAAACCGGTCACCGGAATAATTCATTTGAGATGTATTTTGTTCCACGGTTACTTTTGTATTTCCATATGCAAAAACTCCATTGGCCTTCAGATCGGAGACTCCATCTGCAAATCCTTCAAAATCTTCCACTACAAATTTCAATTGAGCCAGAAGTGGATCATTTAAACTTAATAAAAGAAAAAGGAATAAAATTGTTTTCATATTCAGCTTGGTTTTTGAATTTGCTTACCAGATCCAGCTGGCAGAGATTTTAAAATTACCATCCCAAAAATCATAATTTGGATAATAATTTTTGTGCCATGGAAATTGATTCACCGCCCAATTTCCATAAGTAGCAGTAAGCCGGAAAGAGCGCCAGTCAAAATAACCAAAGCCGTAGGTATAATCAGGATCCCAGGGTTGCTTCTTGATTTTTTCTTCCAGATAATAATATATGGCCGATTCAAAATAAATATTTTTGAAAATAACATAATGAAATCCTACTGCCAGAGTTGTTTTTCCTGAAACGATACCTCCATGCAGGACTTCATTGTTATCCACATATTTTATGGAATAACGAATTAAATAGGAGATTTTTATATTACTGGTTGTATCTAATTTTATTTTTTTTTCAAGCTTAGTAAAATTATTGCTGTAGGATAAGAAGTAATATCCTTCCAGAAATTTGTCGCCCATAGTTTTTATTTTATCGGAATATCTGTTATTTACATAATTTTCATAACCAAAATTAAAACTATTGGGTTTCCAGGCATAACGTGCAAGGGAGTAGGTATAGTTAGCAGTCCATTTAGCAGAAGCACGAGAATTGAAATCCTGATAAAATGTCGCATTGAAACTGAATTCTTCAAAGAAGCGAACGCGTATAAAATAACCTAATGCAGATCTAATTTCTTCCTGTTTCTTTTGACCATCAGCAATCAATATTCTTCCCGTATTGTAGGAGATGTTGCCGGAAATCCTGTTCTTTCCCATCAGCAATTTGTCTTTATGAGTCACATCGCGCATGTCCTTCATCTCCCAGAAATTAGTGATACGCCTTGTTCTGTCAAAATAAAGCCGTTTAGGCTCTTCGTGAGTCTGAAACTGTGCAACTATTTTAGTTAATTGAAAAAAGAGCAGAAAAAAGATCAGCGTGTAAATTTTTATATTCATTAGGCCTACCATTATTTACAATATAAAATAAGATTCTCATAAGCCAGATCACTTCCCAACTTAACCGCATTATTAAGATCCTGACAACCTCCTTTTTTATCCCCTGATTGATATTTGGCCAATCCTCTTTGAGTGTATGCTTTTTCATCGTCCGGTTTGTATTCAATTGCCAGCGAATAATCTTCTATTTCTCCTTTATGATCATCGAGTTTCCCTTTGGCAACTCCTCTGTAATAATAGGCAAGTGAATAATCTGGTTTTAATTTAATGGCGGAAGTATAATCTTCTATAGCAGAAATATAATCCTTCAAATCAAATTTCAGAAAACCTCTGTTTAGATAGGCAACATAATAACCGGGTTGGATTTTTATGGCCGCATTACAATCCTCTATAGCTCCCCGAAAATCATTTAACCTGCATTTTACATTTGCTCTTCGGTTAAAAATTTCAGCATCCGGAGAGATCTCAATAGCGGTATTAAAGTCATTTAACGCATCGATGTATTGTTTCAACTCATACAGGATCAGGGCACGGTTAAAATAGTAAGAAGCATTGGTCTTGTCTATAAAAATGGCCTGTGTATAATCTTTTATTGCCCCATCCAGATCTCCTATGATACTTTTAACGATCCCTCTGCTATTGAAGGCTAAAGCATTACGCGGGTTTAATACAATAGCTTTATTGATATCCGATAGTTCGCCAGGATAATCACCAATCATCCCTTTTACAAGACTCCTGTTAAAATAGGCATCTGCATATTCGGGATTTAATTTAAGGGCATAATTGAAATTGGACATTGCTCCTTCTAGGTTCTTTAATGAAACCTGAGCAAGCGCTTTATTATAATATGCTTCATAAGATTCTTCCCAGGTCAGTTGTAATCGAAGGGCTCGGTTATAATCTGAAATGGCACCTTTGTAATCAAGGAGCTGTTTTTTAGCAAATGCTCTGTTCAAATAAGCCGTGGCTGAACTGGAGTCTAATTCCAATGCTTTTGTAAAGGAAGCAATAGCCTGAACAAAATCACCTGATTTGTTTTTAAAAATCCCTTCCATTGTATAATCTAAGATGGTGTCTTTACCAGATAAAAATGGTTTGGCAACCTTTGCAGATACATTTTTTTTGGGAGGAAGAGAATCCTCCTGGAATTTTTCTTTCATTAAATTTGTGTTCCCGAAATACTCTTTGGAAAAAACTGATCCATAATTTAGTATGCAAAATAATAAAATTAATATTTTTAGTTTATTCACTATTACCTCCTTCTGATCTACCATCATTTCATTATTTTGGTATAATCTGTATTTAATAATTAATTTTCTATTTCAGGAAAATAAGTCCCAAGAATAGAATAATGAGAATCAAAATGAACCCCAAACATTTTGGCGAATGCAGATTTACGTTCTGTCCGTTGATGTTTCTTTTTTTTCAATTCATCAATGTTAATAACATTTCTTTTTTTTCAATGATCTGAGCTTCCCCATGCCCTTGTTTTAAAACAAAATCGTCAGCACCGGCTTCAAGTAATTTGGGAGCCAATTCAGGGTCTGTTTGATTGCTTAAAACGATGACATGGATCTTAGAATTATATGCCTTGATTTTCAGAAGGGTCTCATAACCATTGATCCCGGGTAATCCATAATCAAGAATGATTATGTCGGGATTCAAATACAAATTTTTGATACATTCTTCTCCGGATGTAAAACTCACGAATTGATATACGCTATCTTTCGATAGTATATAATCCAGCATCAAGGAATATAATTCATCGTCTTCAACAATAAATATATGTTTGTGAATTTTCATTTGATGTTAAACTGTTTAAGGATTGAGTAAGCGAAATTATACGCATTCCATATTATAGATCAGCATTATCGTTCACAAGGCTTTTTCCATCGCCTAGAACCGGAACTTAATGGTTGTTTAGTTTTTAAACCGGAATGCTTGACCTGTGTTACGTCAGCAGTTATGAGGGCAAATGAAGAATTAATTTGCCACGAATCAGAAAAGGATTTTGTAGGGTATATTTTTAGTAATAGAATAGGTATAAACAAAAAACAAATTGAAATATTTTGACAGGCTACTTTGCTGAATTGTTTTTCTCAAAATATTTTTCGTCAAAATCAGGATTCAGTTTTTTATAAAACCCTATTGTGAGAATAAGTTTTTGATGTAATAATTTATTTTCGGAGACCGCTTTCCAAAAGACTACATCGCTTAAAAATATATTTTCTGCAAAGGATGCAAAGTCTTCTTTAATGTTAATGGTAGCATACAAATTTAAAAAACCTGTTGAATACAAGTCAGGGTTAAACTCTCTCATATTGCTATTAGAACGTATCATTTCCCATATTTTGCCATGATATTTTTTTAAGCAAAGTTTCTTCCATTCACGTTTGTTAAGTTGTTTTTTATAATTTTCAAACAGGCAATGTGAAAATTCATGATGAAACAATTTTTCAAAAATCAGCTTATTGCCTTTGTTAAATTCCGGCATCGTCAAATAAAACTTGAATTTACTAACGTACAAACCACTCAGGTCAGCTTTTTTCTTTTTCATTCTGCCAAATAAAGTAATTTTTTTTAAGTTTTCATTTAGCAATAATTGCGGGTATTTATTAAGTACTTCTTTTAAACTATTAATGACACTATCTACATCCTTCATTTTTATTGGAAGATAGGTGATACCTGAGCCATAGCTTTCCCAATTCCCATCTTTCGTGTCAGTAGATGAAAAAATTGAAACCTCAATACCGTTTATTTGCTTAACAATTAGGGTATCTTTTGAATAACATGTGTAATAGAAAAAAAGAAGAAATAAAAAAGTAAATAACCGCATGAATATAATTGTCAATATTTATTTGCAGAAAACTCTTTTGCAAGTGAAAACAAATTTACTGAAATGATTTTTACTATTGTGTTTTATATGAAGAGCTTGTAGAATCCCGGAAATGAATAAAAGAACTGAAGATTCGTTCCCAAACTTTTAATGGACATCAGCCGCACACGCATCTTATTTTTTGTGCAAAATTAATTTGGTAGGAGCGCGTAAGGCTTGAACAAACGCCCTTCGTCAAATGCTCAGGACAAGCTTTGCCGTGTTGCATGTGGGTAGCGATCGTTTGTTCTTGAACTTTTGCTTCTTTTCATTTAAGAGAAAAGAAGAGTAGCAAAATTAAGAGATTTCGAACTTTGTGAGTTCACACTACGACTAACGGGAGGGTTGTTTACTTAAGTAATTCTTTTTGCGCCTCCTGTATAGCAGACAAAAATTCTTTTAAATCTAACTTAGCTTCTGTTTCCAATTCAAAGAATTCAATTTTCATTTTGTCAAAACCCTCTTCTTTTTGTATCAAAGCCAGATACTGCTCTTCATGCCTGAGGTAAACAACTAATTCGTTATAATCAACGGAACTACTGACTACTAATTCATTCTTTTTAATGTTTTTGCCTTTGTTGGTGTTATTTCACAAACAAAGATTCATTATCAATTACTCCTTCACCAACTTACTAACCTTCAAAATCACATTTTTACCATCACTGATTTTAACAAAATACAATCCACTTTCAATCGAATTCAAATCAATGTAGTTCTATCCATTAAAGTGTAAAGAATAATTTTTCTTTATTTCTTTAACCAGATGGATAAGTTTCGCCCTAACAAATAATTATTTTCTTTGAGGAATTTATTTTGAAATATGGCATCATCGGAAAATACCACAAACTGCCCGGATCCCATTGTCCCTGCTACGACTGTTGCAAATGCTTGTTGTGCATCAGCTTTGTTATCACCAGTCAAATCTATCCATGCTTTATCGCTTGTTTGTGCTATTATTTGAGTATTTTCTTTTGTTGGTAGCAATGCCCATCCACCATATAAACTAAATTGTTTTAATTTATCAGTTACCCCGTGTTCCTTTAGATTCACAATATTAAACTCTAAATCGTTGTCTTGAATAATATTTTCTTTTTCATGAATTACTCCGTTGGAGATAGATACATTTAAAGCATGTAAGAGGTCGGCCACTGGAAATCCAATATGGAGCATAATGCTTAATTTACCTCCCTTGTTGACAAAGCGAAGGATGGCTTCAATTTCAGGTTGGCTTAGTGGTTTGAATGCTCCGGAAATAACTAAGGCCTCCACTCCCGATAGTGTCTCATCGGTAATTTCTGAGTTGGATGTTTTGATTAGCCAATCTTCTTTCTTAAAAAGGCTAGCAAACTCCGAGAGGTCAAGTCTCCAGTTTTTCCTGTTAGAAATAATTGGCCATGATTTTCATCGAAAAGCACGGTTTTCTGTCCCAAAGAATTGAATGTGTTCGCTGATAAAATGATTATTAAAAAAAGTATTCTGAAAATGGTGTTTTTATTTTTTGACATTTTTTTAAAATTTTGTTTTACAAGATTAAACTTTTTACTTTATTTAATTGAACCTTGTTTCCTTTATTTCACCATCAAGGGCTAAAATACTATTTACTCCTTCACCAACTTACTAACCTTCAAAATCACATTTTTACCATCACTGATTTTAACAAAATACAATCCACTTTCAATGGTACTCAAATCAATAATTTCGTTTTGAGAAACCGTTTGTGATTTTACAATTTTTCCGGTAATGTCATAAATAGCAACGTTGTATGGGCCTATTTTGCTAATGTTGATAAACAATTTATCTGTTGCAGGATTTGGATAAATTTCTATTCCAACTTGATTGTCGTTTTCATGAATGTCCGTTAATGTTAGATCGTGAATAGGTCCGATCACTTTATTTAAGATCCAATTGTTTGGATCAACAGTTATCGCTGTTACAGTTCCCGGAATACTCAAGGTGTAAAATTCAGCTGCCTGGGTTTGATTTACTTTAATAATAGTATCACCAATACTGCGTGTAAGTTTATATTCTAATGGTGTTACAAACAATGACGTAACGCTTGCCATGGAAACCGTTTCGGTAGATTTTAAAAAGAAATTTCCACCAGTTTGGTTCCATTTTACATTAAATGTCGGATAGCCTTCACCATAAAACCATTGATTAAAAAATGTTGTGAAATTTTTACCTGATACTGTTTCTAATACCGTTTTGAAATTCAATGCGGTAGCAACATTGTCTTTGTATTGTTGCATATAAGTGCGCAACACAAGAAAGAAAACCGAATCATCATTTACTTCAAATCGTATGGAATGAATCATTGCTGAACCTTTGTCGTATGTTAATCTACTGTCAAAGATCCGGTTCACATCTGTTGTATCCGTAAACCAAATGCTGCCACCTGGCTGACTCATTACATTTGTATGTTGCGAATTCATGTGTCCGGCAGCGTTTGCAGGGTCTAGATTTTCATAAGCAACATATTCTGAATACGAAGCAAATCCTTCATTTACCCATATATCACTCCATGTTGCACAGGTAACATTATCTCCAAACCATTGGTGTCCTAATTCATGAGCAATAAGTGAGAAGTCAAAAAAACCAAGTGAGGTCATTGTTTGATGCTCCATTCCACCACTGAAAGGTGCCATACAATGTCCGTATTTCTCGTCCCAGAAAGGGTATAAGCCATACAAGTTTGAATAAAGTTCTAGCAGATCTTTTGTTTGATCAATTTCGGCCTGGAAATTTGTAAGTGTAGCCGGATTATCATACACATAATTTTGAATTAAAATGGGTTGCGGTGAATTTGCCGGATTCGCATAAATGCTGTAATCAACATATTTTGCAACGCTTACAGAAATAAGGTAGTTATCAATTACATGACGCTCTTTCCATTCGTAACGTTTTTTACCGTTGCCTAAGTCAACAACATTTGTAAGTAATCCATTTGAACCGGCTTTGTTTGTGCTATCCGTGGTAACATACACATAGGAAGAATCAATTTTGTCGTATAAGGTTTGTTTGCATGGCCACCATTCATAGGCAGAATACGGTTGACTCAAAGAATAGGTAACCTGATTTCCCCATGAAGGTGAGGTATCGTTGGTGAAACCATTCCCAATAGCAGCAGCTCCACCATTAGGAGGTGTTCCATGATAATAAGTTTTTGCATCAATTGTTGCTCCGGTAATTAAGGTGGAAGGTAATCCGCAAGTAACAAAATTTCCGGTACGAACGGGAGTTATAGTAACTCCATTTACAATTACTGAATCGATCAATAAATCCGGATGTAGCTCAAAACCAAATGTATCAAGTGTTATAGAAGTGACTGATGCTATGCTGCGGACATTCCCACTGATATAGGTTGATGTACGTTCCACATCTATGTCTAAATGCACGAATTTAACATCATAATTATCCATTAAGCTTGCCTGAGCCGCATTGACAGCACGTATTGGTGTTTTAGCAGAAATGTGTGTTGCAGCACAAGGGTTAATTCCAATAATTGCAGTTTGAGCAATGGCGGAAGTGGTGGTTAGTAATAGAATCAAAAATAGTTTGGGTGTTTTCATAGAGAGATTTTTTTATTTCGATAAATGTAAAATATAAATTTTGTAATAACTATAATTAAAGAAGTTAAATACTGTACATGATGGTACGCAGATTTGTTAAGATTTTTATGATAAAAAATGATTTAAAGGTTAAATACGCTGATAATGTTAGGAATTATTATGGTTTAACTCCGGAATTTTGCTCGCAGAATATAATAAACACATCATTAAAAAATTATTTTTAGATCTTAAAAAAAACAGCGAAATCTGCGTACCATCCTTCATGGTTATTAAATAAATAAAACAGCAAATGCGACTGCACATTAATTCGAATTTTTATTAAAATACTTTCACAAAAACGTATCTTTGCTTAATACAGAATAAATTTTAAAAAATGAAACGAATAGCAGTTTTTACATCAGGAGGAGATTCACCGGGGATGAATGCTTGTATACGTGCAGTTGTGCGAACGGCCATTTATCATAAAATAGAAGTTTTAGGTATCAAGCATGGATACGATGGAATGATTAAAGGGGAATTCAGTAAAATGGATTCTTCATCTGTCGCAAATATTATTCATAGAGGCGGTACCATTTTAAAAACAGCACGCAGCAAAAAATTTTTAACTATCGAAGGAAGAAAATCTGCATTAGCGAATTTACAAAAGCATGGAATAAATGGAGTTGTAGTTATAGGTGGTGATGGTTCTTTTAGAGGAGCATTAGAGTTTTCTGAGATTTGCGATATTCCTTTTGTAGGATGTCCGGGCACTATTGATAATGATTTGATAGGAACAGATTTTGCTATCGGTTATGATACAGCTGTAAATACAGTAGTTGAAGCGGTTGATAAAATAAGAGATACAGCCGAAAGTCACGATCGTTTATTCTTTGTGGAAGTGATGGGACGGGATGCCGGGTTAATTGCCTTACGTTCAGGCATTAGTGTTGGGGCTGAAGCGATCATTATGCCGGAAACAAAAACGGATATTGAAGATCTCATCACACGTTTGGAAAGTGGCAGAAAAAGTAAATCCTCAAAAATAATTATTGTTGCAGAAGGTGATGAAGCTGGTGGCGCTTTTGTAATTGCAGAACAAGTAAAAAAACGTTTGCCGGATTATGATACCCGAGTTACCATTCTCGGACATATTCAACGAGGAGGAAATCCTTCAGCGATGGACAGAGTGAATAGCAGTCGAATGGGATTTGCAGCAATAGAAGCGTTATTAGCCGGAAAACGCAATGTGATGGTCGGGATAATAGATAAAAAAATAGCCTACACGCCATTTCAGAATGCAGTAAAACATCATCAACGATTAAATCCCGATTTGGTAAGAATGATCGATATTTTATCCTTGTAATTATTTTCTTGTATCTTATTATTCATAAAATCATGCAGCGTATTCAATTAAAATACACTACGCCTTACATAGTATTTGCTTTTTTTTTGAGCAGTTGTTTCCTTTTCCGACCTTCCCCGCATAAATTGTTTAAACATGCGCTCAGGAATGAACCGTATGATGTAATTATTGTCCCAGGCTCACCTTACGATGGAACTCAATGGAGCTCTGTAATGAAAGGCCGGGTGATCTGGGCAAATTATTTAATAAAGAAAGGAATTGCAAAAAATGTGATTTTCTCCGGAGGAGCAGTTTATACACCTTATGTGGAAGCAAAAGTGATGGCATTATTTGGTGAAAAAATAGGAATTCCAAAAGAAAAAATATTTATTGAAGACAGGGCCCAACATGGTACCGAAAATATTTATAACTCCTATTGGATGGCAAAAAATATGGGTTTTACAAAAATAGCATTTGCATCTGACCCTGTTCAATCAACCCTTTTGATGGGTTTTTCAAAACGCAGATTTAAAATAAAAATTGACCATATTCCTTTTATTATTGATTCACTTGCTACAATGGATGATATTTATCCGGTCATCAATGCGGATTCCGCAATAAATAAAAATTTCATATCAATTGTTGAAACACAAACCTTCTGGCACCGTTTTCGTGGCACCCGAGGCAAAAATATTAAGTTTAAAAAAGAGTGATTTTATTTCTTTCCTTACTTTTCAACAAGTTAAAAAACATTGATGACAATGATTAAATTTGCTTTCCATTTTTAAAAAAAATCAAAAATTTAGAATGTCCAAAAATTATTTAGATGAATTAAATACGGTACAGCGTAAAGCCGTTGAATGTATCGAAGGTCCGGTCATGATTATTGCAGGTGCAGGTTCCGGAAAAACACGTGTTCTTACTTATCGTATTGCTCACCTTATGCAAAAAGGTGTCGATCCTTTTAATATTCTTGCACTTACGTTTACAAATAAAGCAGCACGTGAAATGAAGGAACGAATTGCAAAAATTGTTGGAGAAAGCGAATCGAAAAATTTATGGATGGGAACATTTCACTCTGTATTTGCACGGATTTTAAGAAGTGAAGCTGAAAAACTAGGCTACCCGGGCAATTTTACAATATATGATACCGATGATTCCAAGAGCCTTATCAGAACCATTTTAAAGGAACAAGGATTGGATGATAAAGTATATAAAGTAGGAATGGTTTTATCGCGAATCTCAGCTGCAAAAAATAATTTAATTTCAGCACAAGCGTATTTAGTGAATGCACAAATACAGGAAGAAGACCGGCAAGCACTGAAACCAAAAATGGGAATTATTTACCAGATATATGCCAATCGTTGCTTCAAAGCAGGTGCCATGGATTTTGATGATCTGCTTTTTAATACCAATATTTTATTGCGTGATCATCCCAAAGCATTACATAAGTATCAGCATAAATTCAAATACATTTTGGTGGATGAGTATCAGGATACTAATTTTTCGCAATATGTGATTGTAAAACAACTTGCCGCTGCATTCCGTAATATTGCTGTAGTTGGTGATGATGCACAAAGTATCTATTCTTTTCGCGGAGCAAATATTCAAAACATTTTAAATTTCGAAAAAGATTATCCGGAGCTGTTTACTTTTAAGCTGGAACAAAATTATCGTTCTACGCAAACTATTGTTGGAGCTGCAAATTCTGTTATTTCGAAGAACAAAGAGCAGATCAAAAAAACTGTTTTTACAGAAAATGCAGAAGGTGAAAAGATTAAAGTTGTAAAAAGTGATACCGATAATGCAGAAGGTAATTTTGTTGCCAATTCTATTTTTGAAACAAAAATGAATGAGCAGGCTCAAAATAGAGATTTTGCAATTCTTTATCGTACCAATGCACAGTCACGAGCTATGGAGGAAGGTTTACGCAGACAAAATATTCCTTATCGTATTTATGGTGGGCTATCATTTTATCATCGCAAGGAAATCAGGGATCTGTTGGCTTATTATCGTTTGGCCATAAACAATCATGATGAGGAAGCATTGAAGCGTGTGATCAATTATCCTATGCGTGGTATTGGTGATACAACAATCGATAAAATTATTGTTGGAGCGAATGATCACAATATCAGCCTTTGGAAAGTTATTGAAAATATCAATGAATTTGAAATAGGATTAAATGCAGGAGCTAAAGCAAAAGTAGATGAATTTGCAAGTATGATAAAAAGCTTTTCCGCCATGCTGAAAACACATAATGCTTATGATCTTGGACAATATATTGCTGTTCATTCTCGCGTATTGCAGGATCTATATGCTGATAAATCACCTGAAGGTGTTAGTCGTCACGAAAATATTCAAGCATTATTGAATGGATTAAAAGAATTTACAGAAAGTGAAATTGTAGTAAATGATATTGGTATAGAAGATTTGGAGAGCCAGGAAGAGAGCCAGGAGCCGGGAGAGGAGAACCAAGAATCTAAAAGCGAGAATCAGGAATCAAGTAGTAAGGATCAAAATTTTGAAAATCAGATAATGTTTGCTTCTGAAGAAAAAGAAATAGGAAATCAAAGACCGGAAATTGAAAAAGAAAAACGCCTCGATATTTTTATGCAAGACATTGCTTTATTGACCGATGCAGATAAAGAAAACCAAACAGAGGAAGATAAAAACCGGGTTTTGTTAATGACCATACATGCTGCAAAAGGATTGGAATTCAAGTATGTTTACATTGTTGGCTTGGAAGAAAATTTATTCCCATCTCAAATGGCATTAACTGATAGAAGTGATCTGGAAGAAGAACGTAGGTTATTTTATGTTGCTATTACTCGAGCCGAAAAGTGTGTTACACTTTCATATTCGGCAACACGTTTCCGCTGGGGAAATTTAATTTATTGTGAACCAAGCCGTTTTATTGAAGAATTAGATTCGAAATATGTTGAACTTCCAATGGAGAATAATCAACGTTTATTTGCCAACGAAGAATATACCAGGAAATCTACATCCTATTCTGCGAAGCCCAAAGAAACATTTGTTCAACGCCCTGTATTTGGAAAAAAATTAGTAAAAGTAAATTCTGCCGCCAAAACAACGTCTGATTTTGATACCGAAAGTTTGCGCAATTTGCAGGTTGGAATGGATGTGGAACATGATCGTTTTGGAAGCGGAAAAGTAATTAGCATGGAAGGAGCTTTCCCGAATAATAAAGCTACTGTATTTTTTGAAGGAATTGGCCAAAAACAATTGTTGATAAAGTTTGCCAAGTTGCGGATTGTGGAGTAAATATTAATCCTTTTCATTTTGAAAAAAATCCCGAAGGGATTTAATATTACTAGAATGATTTTATTCAATTTAGGATATTGTGGAGTGTTTTTTTATCCTTTTCATTTTGAAAAAAAATCCCGAAGAGATTTAATATTAATTGAACGATTCATTCAAAATTAGGATATTGTCCTTTTCATTTTGAAAAAAATCCTGAAGGGATTTAATATTAATAGAACGATTCATTCAAAATTATGATATTGTGGAGTAAATTTTAATCCTTTTCATTTAAAAAAAATCCCGAAGGGATTTAATATTAATAGAACGATTCATTCAAAAT
>Ga0156174_1064_pt1 | contig 21058 bp, 15 predicted proteins | sample RifCSPlowO2_12_FD_107827 | JGI IMG/M metagenome (GOLD analysis project Ga0156174, IMG submission 107827) | Bacteroidetes bacterium RIFCSPLOWO2_12_FULL_35_15
TTTCGTCAGGGCTTTCGGGAAACTCTACGCTATAATCTTCCAATAGCTCCTGAATGGCTTTGGGTTTATCGGTAATGATGATCCCAATAATCTCAAGCAGAGCTTTTGATTTCTCGTTGAGCTTTACTTCCGGCTCTTTTGGTTTCTCTTTGTTGATAATCCTTACCATTAGCTAAGTGCTTTTCCGATGACTATTCCGACAATTACTCCAACAGCGACTTTCAGCCATAGGCCGTTCTCTTGTTTCTTTTCAATTTTTTCTGTTTGCTTTTTTCTGCGCTTGATCTCGTCCCAAACTGTTTCCACCTGCGCCATCATGGTTTTATCTTCAGGGTTATCCTTTGACTGTTTCTTGGTATCGTCATAGAGCTTGGTGAGGTCATCAACCGAAAGCTCCGATAGCTTATCGAGCAATTCTTTTGTTTCCCCTGAGTAAGCGCTGTGGCATCCGCAATAACTGTCCTCATTGCTTTTATGCCCGGACACTTCCAGTATGAGTTTCTTTTCCGGGTGTATGTTTATCAATTCCTTGATAACCGGTTCTCCTTTTTTCTTCACCAGGAGCTTTACCGACTTCACCAGATCATCCACTTTTCCCGGAGCTTCGTAACCATACTTCTCAACTATCTTTGCTGCTTCGGATGGTTTTTGCAGGACGATGTAATCAATTCGATTTTGTGCTTTTCCTTTACACATGGTAATTGTATTAATGGGTTTGTGCTTTTCATTTTGTGAAAAAAGCCAAAGCTGAGAGGGTTTCCCGCTTTGGCTTTTTCTGTTTAACCCTTAGCTGATTTTTCGCTTATCTGCGTTTTCTTAACAGCCTTCTTTTCTGCATTGGTCTTCCACCGCCAATTGGTCTGCGAACAATTTTGCGAACCATTTTTTTGACTTTAGGTTTCACACCGAATACAGGTTTTGGAGCCTGTTTAGCCAGGTCAATTTGAGGCAATCCTGTTGGGCGTGGTGCGGTAGAAACTTCTGCCACATTTTGTCCAGCCAACACGTTACCCATATCAACACGGGCTTTTATAGTGAAGGTCAGCGTGGTTTTTACACCATTCTTTTGCAGGAAGCGAATGCTGTCCTGTCCGGTTACGTCCATCTCGAATGCACTGTCATCAATCAAATTAGGGTTAGTATTTTGAGGTGATGTTGCGTTACGGGGTTGGTATGGATGTGAGTTGAAAGAACCGGCAGCTGACTTACGCAGGATTTTCCATACGTTATCAAATTGCAACGGATCCGACACGGACATTTTCATACCCTGGATTTTGAACGGATTGGCTTTGCTTTCTTCCCTTACTTCACTGTGAGAGCTTTCCTGAACCACTACGGTTACGCCTGCGGGTTGCGCTGCGCCTTCGTTACCACCAAAAACAATTGCTTCCGCATCTGCTCCGCTGGTGTTGGTAATGGAAATGGTTAAGGTTCTGTCGTTCGGGTTGATTTTACCGATTGAGTTGGCAGCGTAGTTATCGTATGAATCATCATCGTAACTGTCTTCTCCAACGTACTCTACTTCTTCGTATGAATCTTCATCATACGAATCCTGGCCTTCCAGCCCGGTGTCGAAGTTATCGTCATCGTAATTATCGTCATCATAATCATCGTAACGGTCTTCGGCCTCTTTCTCATACTTGCGAATTTCTTCGTTATATTTATTCATGGCTTGAATTGTTAATTGTTAATGTTTCGTTTTACTTGTCGTTTTTTTTGTGATGCAAGGCTTTATGTACACCTAAGCCTTTTTGGAATCAGCCTCCTTTGAAGAAGATTTTTTTGCAGCAATTTTCTTGATGCCTTCATGGGCATACAATGCTCCGAGGGTGGCAACAAAGCCAACCACAAGAACAATTCCTGCTGTGATTCCGATTTCTTTCCAGTTTGTGTTGGATACTGCGTTACTTTCCATGTGAATAATTTTTAAATGGTTTTTGATTTTAATCGTTTGCTTATCGCTGAATGGTATTTAAACCACGAGCCAAAATTCAGCGGAATAGCAAGGCATTCATAGTAGCGGAATTGTAGTGGACTACAACTTTGAATACTGAACAGAGGGAAACAGAGTGATTGGGAAGTGGATTTGACTACAAGTTTTAAAACAGGAAATAGAAGGATTTCATGCGTATCAAAATAGGAGGGCTGTATTTATTGCCAATAATTTGTTTAATAAAAAGCTCTAAATTCTTGATGAAGAACCCTGAAAGTGTTACTTTTTGGAAATATTCATGGCCGGTTGTTTATAATTTTTAAGAATAAAACTATGTTCTTTGATAAAATTTATTAAGTTTGCGTCTGCGATTATATACATAGTTCGTATATAATTGCGGATAGAAACTTAAAATGCCACTAAAAAGCACACATAACTACATAGAAACCTACCTTGAGCAACAGCAAGCAAGGGGGATGTACTCATTCACCATTGACGAGATTAAAAGCAAGTTTAAAACATCTCCCAAAGCCCTTGTCCAGGCTGTTCAACGTCTGAGAAGCAAAGGAAAAATAGCTAAGGTCAGGAAGGAATTTTATGTGATTGTTCCACCCGAATACAGCAAGAGAGGGATTTTACCGGTATGGAACTTCGTGGATGATTTGATGAAATACCTTCAGCGAAGCTATTACGTTGGGCTTTTAAATGCAGCTGCTGTGCATGGTGCATCCCATCAGCAACCACAGGATTTTTATATTATTATCAGAGAGAAACCTTCATTAAGAGATATAAAAAATAAAAAAGTAATTATTCATTTCTCTCAAAAAAAAGAATGGGATGAGTTGGATATTATTGACAGGAAAACAGATACAGGATATGTGAAAGTTTCTTCTCCTGAACTTACTGCGCTTGACCTGGTATTATTCCTTGATCGTATTGGAGGTTTAAACAGATTGGCGACTTTATTAGATGAATTGGCAGAAGCAATTGATCCGGCAAAACTTGTGGAAACCGCCAGGAGATTCGGTCAAATCACCGCAGCGCAAAGATTAGGCTATATGTTGGAGAAAGTATTGAAACATAAAGAAAAAGTGGAACCTTTGTACGAATGGTTAAAAGAGCAGCATTATTTCCCAACGCCTTTAGAACCAGGGAAAAAAATAAAAAACAGAATAACAAAAAACAGGTGGAAAATTATTAAAAATGCTTCACCCAAAAGCGATTTATGATACCTAAAGGATATATTGATGCGTGGAGCGAATATGCTCCCTGGCAACAGAGCCTGCAAGTGGAGCAGGACATGATAATTGAACGTTCCTTGATTGAGATATTTTCAGATCCGTTTCTGAGGGATCACCTTGTTTTTCGGGGAGGAACCGCATTGCATAAAATCTATATAAAACCTCAAGCCAGGTACTCAGAAGATATTGATCTGGTTCAGGCGAAAGCAGAACCTATTAAGGAAACTATTGATGTGTTGAGGGAAAGGCTTAGTTTTCTTGGAACTCCGACTGTGAAACAAAAACGAAATAACAATACAATGATTTTTCGTTTTGAATCAGAATCAGACAAATTGCCAATGAAGCTTAAGGTCGAAATTAATTGCAGAGAACATTTCTCGGCTTTTGGGTACAAAGAAGTTCCATTTAAAATGAACTCTCGCTGGTATTCAGGAGAAAGTAAGATTGTTACTTATTCACTTGAAGAACTATTAGGGACTAAACTCCGGGCTTTATACCAACGCAAAAAGGGCAGAGATTTATTTGATATGTGGAAAGGACTTCATGCTAAGGCGAAACCTGAAAAAGTTGTTGAAGCTTTTGCATTGTATATGAAAAATGAAAACAGGAAAGTATCGCAAAAACAATTTATAAATAACATGAATGCAAAGATGAAAGAGAAAATTTTTCTTTCAGATATAGAAGGGCTGTTGAGTGCAGGGGAACAGTTTAACCTGGTTGAGGCGTATGAACTGGTAAAAACAGAATTGATAGAGAGAATTTGATATATGTGCTTACGAATGAGGGAGAGCTATTCATCTTCTCGTTTTTTAAAACTTTCTTTTAAAATCTTCAAAAAAGTTGAATTTCTTGCATCAGCATCTTGTATAAAAGCATCCATTGATAAAATGTACATACCTACTGGAAGTTTAGTTCTGGTTTCCAAATCTAACATAACTTCCATTTCATTGTAAAAAACTGAATCTATTGAAAATAAAGGAGAGTACCCGGACGAAAATAATGAGAGTTTTAATTCATCATTAAATTCTACAACCCCATAAAACCATATACGTGGACTATAACTTTGAATACTGAACAGAGGGAAACAGAGTGATTGGGAAGTGGATTTGACTACAAGTTTTAAAACAAAAAAAGAGCTATTTTTGTCAAACGAATTACCCTAATCAATTTATAATGCCGGAAAAGAAAAAATTACCTCATCTGTTTTTAAGAAATCAGGCTACGTCCTCTGAAAAATTTAAAAAAAATCGTGGCTTTGGAACAAAGCCTCAAGAGGAAGAAGAAGAAAAAAACTACACGCCTCAGAAGGACAGGCTAAAGGAGGATAATAGAATTTTCAATATTGAAAAAAGAAATAGGCATAACAAAAGGACTATTGCTTTACCCGAGCATATTGACCAGGTTAGAATACATTTTTTTAAGGTTTTCAATCACAGCTTACGAAATGAGTTTATAAACAAATATGGATTGCAAGTATTGTCCTTTTTTGATTTCAATAAAACCGTATTATTTGCAATTGACAATGAGGAATTATTTAAAGTTTTTCAAAAGCATTTAGAATTATATTATAATAGTTCGGATGACCAGCCTTTTCAAGGACAAGAATATAATCTGATAGTATTAATTTCTCATTTTGAGTTTATAAACTCACGTAAAATAATCAATGCTTACGATGAACGGATATCCTCGTTCAACCTTATTCCTCCGTACAGCCTGAAAACAGACAAAATACTTAAAGCGTTAAACGCTTACTTGGAAGAAAATAAAATAAAATATTCATATCAAAGAGATGGAAATGTATTTGAAATTTATGAATTGCCAAAAGAGCAGATAGATTTGATAACTGACAACTTCGATATTGTGCAGTCAGTTCAAAGTACAAGAGCTGGTAAAGTTCGGCCAGGCAGATTAGGAAATGTGATACGAAGTTTTGGAATTGAGATTACTCCAAATAAGAATGCACCTTTCGTTGGCATCATTGATACAGGAGTTCAAAACATTGATCCATTAAAAGGCGTGATGGCCGGCTTTGGTTATGATCTAACTGGAACCGCAGCAAATTGGGATAGTCATGGGCATGGAACAATGGTGGCAGGATTGGTAGCGCTTGGAGTAGAATATTTTACTGAAGTAAAGGAGAAATACCAGGGCAAGGCATTTATTGTACCTATTAAAGTATTAACGGATTCCGAAGGAAATTTTAGTCATAATGATCTTATTGGCACTATTGAAGCTGCATATAGTAAGGGAGTTCGTTTGTTTAATCTCTCTGTAAATCATTCACCTAAAAGATATAATTCAGCATTTTCAAACTACGCTTATTTGCTTGATCTGTTGAGTTACAAGAATGATCTGCTAATTTTTATTTCAAGTGGTAATATTGATTATGACAGAGTGAAAGAGCTTTATGAGAATACACATAATTCACATACTTACCCAAATTATTTTTATTGCCTTGACACAGACAGCCCTTTCCACAGGTGTGAAACAACGAATATCTGTACGCCTTCTGAATCACTCAATAATATTACTATTGGAGCATTAGCAGAAAATTTCAATGAAGAAGATAAATCGGGAATTACTCCTGCAAAAATATATCCTGCTTCTTATGCACGGAAATTTCATTTTGATTATAACCAGCAAATTAACGGAACCAATTTTTCAAGAAACCAGAAAAATAAGAATCTTGTTAAGCCGGATATAGCTTTTGCCGGAGGGGACTTGTTGGATGAAAATGCCGGTATGGAAGTATTTTCAGTAAATGCTGGAGAATTTTATACACGGAATGCTGGAAGTAGTTTTTCAACTCCATTAGTGGCATCACTCGCAGCAGAAATTTTAACCGCATATCCAAAATTAAATGTGCAAACCGTAAAAGCCTTATTAATCAATGCCTCTGATTCTGTTTGTGGGAACAACCCACCTGATTTTACTGAAAAAGGATTGTTAAAAAAACTAATCGGTAATGGTACACCAAATCGAGAGAATGTACTGTTTTCAAATGAAAACAGTATTACGTTTGTGATAGAGGATGCAATTACCATAGAGGAATTTAAACTCATTAAGATCAAACTACCTGAATACCTGAATCCAACAAAACATAAAACCAATCATAAGTTGAATGTAACAGCAACTTTATGTTACAAATTTTTTCCTGTAAAAGACAATCATCTTTCTTATTGTCCATTGCATATTAGCTTTGGAATTTTCAAACCGGACATTCCTGGTATGGCTATGAAGGATGGAAAGGAATATCAAATCAAAACAGCTATACGGTGGTCTGAGGACTTTTTTGGAATTGAAAACAGACTTCTAAGCAATGTTCAGAAGATTGATTATAATTTACAGCCGGAAGATATAGGTAATGTCAGCAATGAAATAAGTATTGCTATACGCTGCACCAATAAAGATGAGATTGATAGTACTGTTGCGGATATTCTTGCAAAAAGCTCACATGAGTTTTCACTTGCATTAACATTTACAGAGTTGCCTCACGAGAAAACGAATACCAACCGGCTTTACAATGAACTTTCAGCCATTAACACAATAGAGGTGATCGGCATTATTGAACCTGATATTGATGTTGAAATAGGAGAATAGCCAGCTTATTTACTTAAAGAGTTGTCCTGAATTTCTTTTTTAAGAAGTTGCAACCATAGAGTAGTATTAATCTTGGCTTTTACACCAATGGTTGTTTTATCCATTTCAAAAATGCTCCTTTTGATTGTGGTAACAAGTGTTTTTTGAATTGAATAATAGGAAAGTCCTTTACAGGCTTTAATTATTTGCGGAAGTGCTTTAGGCTTATCAAATTCAAATAAATCTGATTTTAACGTTTTATTGATAAGTTCTTGAATATGCTTATTGTCGGGTAAATCTAAATGAACTTTAAGATCAAATCTTCTGAGCAAAGCATTATCAATCATTTCTGCATGATTCGTAGCTGCTATCACCATACTATCTTGCGGTAAATAATCAAATAGCTGTAAAATAGTATTTACAACCCTTTTCATTTCGCCATGATCCTGGCTATAATCTCTGACTTTTCCAAGTGTATCAAATTCGTCAATAAAAATAATACATCCTTCTGAAGCGGCACGTCTGAATATTTTAGCTAAGTTTTTACTCGTCTCCCCAAGTTTAGAAGAAACAATAGCTCCAAGATTAATGACTATCATCATTTTACTTAACTCACCTGCAAGAACGTAAGAAGCAAGAGTTTTGCCACACCCGGATGGGCCATGAAATAAAACTTTATTTGAAACTGGTAAATCGTATTTGCTTAATAGATCAGCTGACTTATATTCTTTAATAAAAAGTTTTAAAGTTTCTTCTACATCATCGGAGCAGACCAAGTTTTCAAAACGGTAATCCGAAGTAATTTTTTCAAGAATAAATTCACTTATTTCTCTGTCTTCTTCCCTCATAAAATGTTGAGGAGATCCCACTTTGGTTAATCCGCTGGTTTGCTGAGTGCGAATAGCCTCCTTGAGTATTGATTGTAATTGCAGAGCAAAATTCAGTTTTTTTGTCTTTTTTGAATATTCAATCAATTCATTAAGTACCTCCAATAGCTTCTCCTTGTCGTTTTCCAGACCAAATTTTGCAATATCCTTTATGAGATCAAATTGAGACATTTTTATCAACTTATGGGGTAAATATACGTAATCGAATAGGCAAAGTTATAATCTATTTTTGATTTTATTCACAAGGAGGTGTTCTTAATCCTTAAACTCCTTGCGTTAGCTTAAAAACGTATGCCAAACAAATTATCGGCAATTTTTCAGAATATTGCCAATAATTTGTTTAAAGAATGAAAGGATTATTTGTCATAGAAAGGTTCAATATCCAACTGTAAAAAAGGTTCAAAGTGATTGCTTCTTATTAATGCTCTTAGCGGTTTTTGAGATGGCAACATTGATAAAACGGCTTCTTTAGACATTTTATCCGTAGCTCCAAAATTCTCTGCCATAAACTTTGCATCTTCACCCTCTAACTGCAATGCTATTTTAGTTCCCATATTCTCGAACACAACAGTCGCAAAATCTCTTACACTTTGGGATGCTAAAATGAAACCTACACCATATTTTCTTGCTTCCCGAATTAAATCGGTAAGTGTTTGGTCGTAAGAAAGTTTGTGAGCTTCATCAATTACTACATAAAGTTTTATTTTTTTTGATGGCCCTTCAGCAAGCATTCTGTTATAGACAGCTTGTAACACAAATCTTGCAACCGATTTCATTAATTCCGGTGTATGCAAAGTTGAAAGATTGATTACTGAATTTTGCCTTAATATTTCTGCAATGGAAATGCTGTTTGCGCCTGAAACAAAAATGTTGTTTTCAAATAATGGTTCTATTCTGTATTTTAAATTGCGAACATTGTTTCCTTCATTCTGTTCCATAAATTCCAGTATTGTCCAAATATCTTGAAATTGTGGTGGCTCATTGTTCCATGTTGTTCTGTCGGCCACTGAAAATCCCTTTTCTTGATATGCTCTTTTGATTGCATCTTTTAAAACAGGGTGCTGAATATCACCTAAACCAAAAATCTGTTTCAGGATGCCTGAAACTTGATAAACATTATTCATATAACTCACCTTCTCACCATTGTTGCCACTGATTGAAAGCTCCAACGGGTTTACATCCATCCCATAAGATGGGTCTAACTCTACTGAGTTTGTTGCTTGCAAAAACGAATCACCATTTGCATTTGATAAAACATTTGAAATGTATTCACCTTGAAAGTCAAGAATAAGAAAAGGAATATCTTGTTTACTTAATTCATAAAGCAAACCACTTGTGGTTTGTGATTTTCCTGCTCCTGATTTACCTACAATTAAAAGATGTTGGTTTGCCAACTTCTTTGGAATCATTGTGGTTGGGTCAAACACTACATCCTTGCCATTATCTACATTCTTACCTAATACTATGCAAGGTTTTGTTGTTGGCGGTGATGGTGGCTCTGAAACAATGTTTGGCGGTGTAGTGTTTTCCGCTTTCTGTTTTTCTGCTGGGGGCTGCTCTGTTTTTTTCTTGTCCTTTTCTTTTTCAGCAACTTTCTTTTCTTCTTTCTTGGAAGGTGTAACAGGTGTTACAACTGGTGAAACTTCAGTTTCACTTGTTGTGTTTGTGGGTGTGCTGTCGGTTGGTTCTTCAATTTCGGTTTCTCTTATTTCAAGCAACTCTGCAATTTTTTTGTTGCCTATTTCATAAATCTTATTGCCTTTGTAATTATCAACCGGCTTGGTTGTTCCTGCCCAATGAAAAATGTAGCCCGATTTTTCAAATTGAATTTGAAAATCGCCTGTGTTGATGGCTTCAATCATTTGCTTTAACTCGGAAGAGTTATTGCAAAAGTTGTGTCGTATTGCTCTCTCTAAATAAAAACCAATGAGAGTAGAAAGTGATTTGTTTGAAAGGTGAACATCAATTTTCGGGTTGGTATCATCTGAAATGAATTTGGTTCTAAATGCTTTTTCAGAGTTCTCATTCTTCTTTACAATTTCTTCTTTCAGGGCTAAACTCTCTGTGATGTTTCCTTCACCTGAACGGAATTTCACTTCAATCAAATTCAAATTCAGTTTACCATTCTTTACAGAAACTAAAATCAAATCACTCCGCTTCACTGTTATTTCTTCCTCAATGTTTCTGCGTTTGCTTTGAGCAAAAATATCTATGTGAGTATCAACAGGAATTAAAACACCGTCATTCATTAACCCTTCTTTCTCCAATGCCAAACGGGTAATAGCCAAGCCAATTATTTCTCTTGCGTTGTTCGGATTATTTATGAGTTTCAAAGCAAGTTTGCCTGAAACAGATTTGATGATGTCTAAAATTTTTACTGCTCTGAATGAAGATGTAGGAATGTTTATTTTGTTCAATCCATCTTCAATAAGTTTTTCAATTTCATTTAACCAACCTGTTGAAACAATTAAGCGGTGTCCTACACCATCCATAAATTCCGGTGTGTAGTCAATCAAATAACTTTTCAGATTGGGGTTTGCATCGGCAGGGTTATCAAAATATTCTATTCCAAAATTTCTGTCAATGGTAAAAACCCAATCGCTTCTATCATGTATTTGAGAAAGGATATGGCGGTCTTGTTTTTCTAATTCTAATTGTATTGTAGGTAAGTGGTCAATGGATTTTCCCCAATCAAAATAAGAACAAGACAAGCCCAAAAAGTTAAGCCCTGAATGGTAAATCAAATCACTGATTTCATTCCCTGCTGTTATTTCTGATGTTGGAGATGGCACTACTTTTCTACTCCATGTAACGGCTTCTTTCATTATGTTGAACTCTGAACGATACTCCGCTAAAAGTCCATGCAGGAAATAACAGCCGGGAACATTGCCTACTGGCCTTGAAATTGTTTTGGTTACAAACTGGTCAATGATTACTGTAACATTTGCTTCTTTGAATTGAACCTCTGTCCATTTATCGGGTACAACTTTTACTTTGGAGAAAAACAATTTCGGGAATAACGGATTGTGGCTTGGTTCTAACAATTCATCATCTACATCAGGTCTGCTGCCTTCTGAAAGTGTATTGTCATTCATCAATTCATCAAATGCACTACCCATTAGTTCATAGCCCAATGTGCCATAAAAAGTAATATCGTAACGCAAGTTTTTGAAATCATCCATTTTCTGTAACTCTCGGATGGTATTTAAAAACAGTAGTCCATCACCAGGGTTCAGTACATTTAATTTCAAAGTTTTAATGTAGGGATGGTGTCTGAGGTATCTCCACAATCTATCTGCTATTTGTGCAGGATTTACAGAAGAAATATTTCCTAAATCATCTTTGTAGCCCAATGCTTTTGAAATCATTGCTACCACCTTTCTAATATCGGTTGTAGTGCTTTTCGGGAAGATGCTCCAAAACAAATCCAACACATCTGTATTTACATAGAAATTGTTTTTCTCAAATGATAATGCGTTGGGTAAATTGAGTGGCAATATTTTTTCAAATCCTTCAATGTCTATTGCTTTACGAATTGCATCTTCACTCATTCCGGTCATTTGATTGCTCCAATCAAACAACATCAATTGGTATTGCAGTAACCACAACATTTTTAAAGGGTGTGTAGGTGCAAGCAATATCATTTCTTCGGGTTCTTCTATTGAACCTAACTTGATATGGATGGTATCTAACCTATGCAGTAAATGAGTATTGGTAAGTAGGTTGTTTACTTCTGCATCGGGTGAATGAGTAATTGCGTTAGCAATTACTTTGGTTAGGTGTTGGTATGCTTTAGCATACTCAACAATTTGTGTTTGGTAATTTCTTAAATCAAGTGTTTCAATGACAGCAGCCGAATCAGCGGATGTGATGGCATGAAATAATTCTCTCCTTGTTTCTAAAAAAGCATTGAACTCAGGTTTAAAAACTGAAAGATTTATCTTTCCATTTTTAAAATCACCATGTTCAATAAAACCTCTGTTGATAATGTCCACTTCATACACTCCACCACTGAAAGGGTCTTGTAAAATTTTCCTTTCCAATTCATACAGCAAATCATTGAGAGGGATTTGATAGGTTTCTCTCGGATTGGTTTTGATGCGATACATTAAAATTCTTCCGGTTTCTAATCCCTGGCTTTCAATTCCAATTTCTTTACGGAAACGGTAGGTTGCTTTGAATGTAGCTTCAGCTACATTCCTTATCCTGTTGTAGCGTTTTGATTCACCACTTGTGGTGTCGCTGTCCTCACCTCTTAAATAAAATGGTTCGCTTATATCTTCTGCAATTTTCGCTTTGTTTTCATCTAAGGCAACAACACGAATTTGCACCAACCATTCTTCACCGGGTTCAAGTTCTACATCTTTGAAAGGAAAGTTGGCTTGCTCTGTTGTGCCTTTGGCGGTTTTGCGGTGTAGTTCGTTGCTGGCATCTATATCTTCTTCTCTCTCTAAAATAATTACGAATTGAGAAACCTTTGGTGTTTTCCGTGGATTGGTTTTCCATTTCACTTTTAATTTGCTGTTGCTTGTTGCCAACAAATTATCACCTTCCAATGTCAAGCCAGTTGTGCTAAGTGGGTTGCCTTCTTTGTCTCTGAACGGTTCTAAATAAAGTTCTATCTGCTCTCCCGCAAGGTCTTTGAATTTCCATTTATCAAAACTGATTTTCTTTAGCCAATCCGCATCTTGTAAAATCTTTTCCGTCCACTCTTTTACCTGCACTTGGTTTTGGTTGCGGAAAAATTCTAAGAGATGTGATTTTACTTTGTTGTGTTCGGGGTCTAAACCTTTATTGACTAATGCATCAATAGCTAAAAAAATTGTTTTGTCAGCATCACTTAAATTTTCTACACACTCCCCGTTGCGAAGCAAACGGGCTTGCACATCATCTTCTTTCAATTTCAAATCAGGAATGAGATTCAAGTAGTGCAAGTATGCTCCGGCTGTTTCCCATGTGCAACCGTCTTGTTTGATTGCCAATAAATAACGCAACTGATTTTCTATGCGTTGCTTTCTTGCAGGAGTGGTGTCAAAAACTGCTTTGATTATTTTTTGTTGCTCCTCTGTAAAACCTTTTATTAAATCTTTCTTATGCTCATTTAAAACACCTGCTAAATCATACGCCTCAAAGGTGTGGATGTCATAACTATCTTCTGCTGCACCTTTAAAACCTTGTGGAATAAACACTACCAACACGCCAAATTCTAAACGATTTCTCAACTCAATCAATCTTCCGCTTTCTACTTCATAGCCGGTTGGTTTTTTATCTGTAAGCACAAATGCTTCAACATCTTTTTTCTTTAGTTCCTTATCCTTATTTAATTTCTCACAAGTGTAGGTCATTACTGCCGTAGGTAAGTAATCTACACGTAGGCAATGGTTCTTTTGCTTTAGCAAAAGTTTTGCTTTTAAATCGTTGAAAATTGCTTGTGCAATTTCTTCAAAAAATATTTCTTGGGTTATAATTACCATTGTGCTGTTGTTTATTCTTTAGTGAGGGCTTGGGTTAAAAGTGTTTGGGCTTGATCTTCTAAACGGATTGCTTCTGCCCTTAAATCGTATGCCTGACGAACTAAATCACCAATTTGTTTTTGTTGCTTATCGGATGGGATTGGAATTACAGATTGACTTATTTGGTCTTCTGTTATTTCATCAATTACGGAACCGTGTTTGTATCTGAGCAATTGATGATAGCCGTAATCAGAAGAAAGAAAAGCATACAAATAACCTTCATCAACTAATTCGGAATTGGGAACTACTCTTATCAAATGCTCTGATGCTGCAAAGTTTTCATAGTTGTTCCAAACAAAAACAGTTCTGCCCAAAGTGCCGGAACGGGAAATAAGAATTTGATTTTTTTTAACAATCATATCACTGAGGTTGTTTGTTTCAGTAGTAGAAATGTATTTGAAATCAGGTCTTATTTGAATGATATTTTTTCCTGACAAAAAGGGAACACCATTTTCACTATCTACATAATTTCTTGTTGAACGACTACCTTTAAAAGAACAATCTGCTATATCAAATAAACTCTCATATCTTTTTGAAAATGAGTGAATGTTGCTTACTGCTATTTCTGCTAATGGATTGTAGAAATGAGCATCCAATCTAAAATCTTTTGTAAACTCTGATAAGTTTGTTTTCTTTATTTCTACTTCACAATTCGGGTCTATTGTTTCTAATTCCGCTTTAGAAAACTTAGGAAGATTATTGTTTTTAAGAACAAGATTTTGTGCCTTCTCCAAATATTCATTTGCTGTATCTCTTTTGGAATAAGCATCAAGAATTAATTTGTTCAATTTTTTTATTGCAGCATCTGATATAATTGGAATGTCAATTATGTTTAAATCACCTTCATATATTTCATCAATGACTGCACCTGATTTTTTACCAGTGATTATTGATTGACCATAATCACTATTTAAAAACGAATACACTAAACCAATGTAGGTTTTATTATGTGGAATTATTCTTAAAGCATGTTGAGAAACTGCTTTATTATTTAGTCTTGAATCAACCAATGTTATTTTGCCAATTGTGCCTGAACAGCTAACAAGAATTGTATTTAGCTTAACCAAATATTTTTTAAAATCTCTTGTGAGTTCGGTTGAAATAATTCCTTCACATGATGGATTTAATTCCATCATCTCTGAACTTGAAATTAATGGCACACCGTATTTGATATTATCAATGTAATATCTTTTGAAAGGACCAAAACCAACAACAGTTGCAATTGCAGATAATTTTTTAGTAGTAAGATGCTTTGATAAACTAAAGTTGTTGTCGTGAGTATAATACTCAGCGTTAAGTCGGAAATCTCCTTCAAAAAGACTTAATGAGCTTGATTGAAAGGATTCCAATTTGAAATAATCTGTTATCAATTTGCTCATTTTATTTTTTTGCTCTTTTTAAACATATCAGCCACTATTGGTAATTCATCATCAACAATTCTACCTGTTGTTTCTGCCACAGGTAGAAAGTCAAGGATGGTAGATTCTGCAAAGGGTTTGTATAATTCTCTGTTTACTATTTCCCTTCCTTTTTCATCTTTCTTATAAATGAAATTGCCTCTGCGGTCTTTTCCAACCTTCTTCACATTTGCCATGAAAATATCGTAGGCAGCCATTTCACCACTCATGCTTTCCATTAGTTTCTCCTGGTCGCTTTTTCTGCGAAGGATAAGCACACTTGTTTGCGTTCCTGTTCGAGGTAAAAATGTTTCTACTGGTAAATCAACGCTTGCCAATACTTGGCAGTTTTGCAAAATCCAAAACCTTACATAAGCATAGCCGGGATTACCAAGTATGCTGTCAGGTAATACGATGCCACACTTGCCTGTGCCGGGTTTCAAAAGTTTTATGCATCTCTCTACAAATAACACTTCGGGTTCCATTGCATTGCGAACATTGGCTTCCTGTTGCCATTTACCATCAGTGGTTTTACTCCATCCGTGTGCTAAATCGTAATGCTCTAAAATTTCACGGCTATCAATTTTTATTTTTGCTCCGAAAGGTGGATTTGCCATTACAAAATCCATGCTACCCAACTGTATTTTTTGACTTATTTCTTTTGCCCAACTGTTCGGGTCTTTCAATGAATTAACAGCATACAAACCGCCTCTGCCATCGTTATTCATTATCATATTCATTTGGGCTGCCTTCACTAAGTTGCTATTGAAGTCTGTTCCAAAAATGCTGTAACCTGTTTCATGTATTTCATCAAACAATTTCTTTTCTTCTACCTCTGTCGGTTTGTTTTTATTCTTCCATTTCAATTTATGTTTTTGGCGAAGTTTTTCACTCACATAATTAAATGCAATTACAATGAAACCACCAGTGCCACATGCAGGGTCATAAATTCTATCACCGGGGTTTGGGTCAAGCATTTTCACTGTCATCTTCACTACATTTCGTGGAGTAAAAAACTCTCCTTTTGTTCCTTCCAAAGTAGGACCTACAATAGTTTCATAAGCAACTCCTTTCACATCTACTGATGAATGAATGAAATCGTATTTTTCTAACTGTGCTACTATGTAAGAAACGGTTTCGTGATTGAATAAAATTCCTTCGGCTTGTGCATCAAACAATCCTTTAAATTCCGGTTTGCTTCTTACTTCTTTAAATAGTTTTTCTGCTCTGTCCTTTACTTCTTTTTGTCCGTCTGCATCATTTCTTTCTTCTGCACTGCGGATAGCAAAACGGGGTCTGCCTGTATGTGATTCATCTTCAATTTTTGCAAATAGTAATTTTAGGAACTCCCAAAATATTTGCTCTTTGCTGCCTCCCTGATTGGCATGAATGTAATCGTGGCAACGCTTAAAAGCATAGAGTAAATTGTTTCCTGTTGCTACTCTTAATCTTCTTCTGTCGGTGGTGTAAATAGAAGATGCGTCTTCACCAAAACGTGGGAAATCATTTACAGGAAAAACATCTGTTTCAAATTTTGTTTTCTTTTTCTGAAAGAAAATATTTTCTATCCCATTTGTCCAGCAACCGTAATCAGCAGTAGGAATATCAACTAACCATTGTTCTAATTCGGATGCACCGCCTGACTTATCAGTAGGGTTTGCTTTTGGTGCTGCAATAAGAATTAAAATATAAGATTCTTCTTTCCCTGCTTGCATTACTGCAAGAGGGGATTTTTTTGTTTTTTGCTTATCACCATCCCAAATTTTGATTGAGAAATCTACCCGAATATCCGTTTCAGGATATTCATATTCCTCTACCAATGTTCGTTCAAAGTTTTGTCGAACCTGTTCCTGTTCGGTTTCCTTCACCCATTTTCCGGTGATGTAATCAGCTATTTTTCCATCAGGAATTTCAACGTCCTCAATGGTATCTACTGCCACTTTTTTTATTTTGTTTGCCATACAGGGTTGTTATACTAATTTATAGTTGGTTCAATTTTAAATCGTGGTTTTATTACCTGAGAATTTGAAGCATCTGAAAGGTCTGTGTAGAAACCCAACTGCCTTAATCTTTCTTTGAGAGCTAAAAAATTATTGTTTAATGCCTTTGCAGTTTCTGGGCTGTCAGAACCTGTTATCCATTCATTGATATAAATACCGTAACGATTTTTGAGCCACTCAACAAAAGAAACGATGGTGATGGGTTGTGTTTTAAATCCTTTAGGGTCTGCACTTACAACGGCTAATTGCACCAATACTTCTAAAAGCAAATTGCCCATTACATATTTGCGTTGTCTGCCTCTGCCACCTTGTAAAAAACCATCTTCACGGTTGATGTTGCAAAGTCCGTTCATCAGTTTCTTATGCCTTGCTACTAAATTTTTCCAATTGGATTTATCGTTGCAAAGAATTTCTACATACTTATCAATTGCCGGAATACTCATTTGCAGAATGGCTTGCACATCCGGGTCGTCTTTTAAATCTTCATCGGCTGTGATGTCGGCTAATTTGTAATTGAAAAAACCTTCTAATGCAGGGTTGTTTAAATATCCTGATAGCTGTTCTACTGTGGGGCTATTGTTGCCCTGTGTTTTTGCAAACTCACTCAGCTTAACCAATTTGTAATGCGACTTGAAATATTTATACATCTCATTGTAATCACTCTCTACATTTTTCTTTGAAAGTGCATCACAAATTTTATCCTGTCCAAGTGTGAGGTCAACAAATATTTTAGGTTGAAAATCACACTTACAAAATTTGGCAAAATCATTTGCACCTGCTATTGCTTTACAGGAGCCGCATTTTGATTTTTGGTTCTCAACCAGAGAATTGATTTGACCAAATGTTTTCATTGCAAACAACGCGGAATGAAAATTGAACAATACGGTAATGTATTGAAAAAGCTCCCTACGGGGAACAGAATTTCTATAAACTAATAGCAGAATAGTATCATATAAAAACTGACGCTGATGGGCTTCACACAAAAATTTATATTCATAAACATCTTTTGAATTGGACTGCGGTAAATCAACTCTGAAACTATCCAACATACGCAATAAGAATTGCGTTTCTATATCCATTGAATGAAATCTTTCTTCATCAACCACAAGATTAAACTGACCTTCTTTTTTAGTGCCTTCAACCAAGTAATCCATCAAAACACTACTGACACTTTCTGAACCCGTGCCCTTAAATACATTGTATAGTAAGATACTTAAATCCCTGTCCTGACTTCTGATTCGTGGGTCAAGTAATTTAATGGTGCTTAAATGGAGTGGTTTGAGATTTGAAATTCGCGGTCTGCCTTGTCTGCCCTTGCCTTCAATTACGGTGGTAGAAAAATCGGCTGTAATCCAATTTTTGAGTAAGCGTTCACGGATGGGGTCTGTAATTCCTTCAAAGTGGATTTTGTTGTCCTTTACAATTTCAACCAATGATTCAGGATACAGTGTGTCTTTATTTGTTTTGGAAATAACTTTTCCTTTGGTATGCAACAGCACCAACAGTCTTACTATCGCCTGTTCAAAGTTAATGTTGTTGGCATCAATAGGCATTATCGGAAAATACCTGAACGCTTTTTGTTTTCTATCGAGAGCCATAATTGTTTCTTTAAATTTTGTTTAATACCAATTTGCCGGATGCTGATTTTTCAAATGAGTATAAATTAGAATCATCCTCAGTGAGAAAAACTTTTGTTGAACGCTTTGCTAAAATTCTACGCTTAAACATTTCAAGGTTTAAGAAGAAAGTTCTTATCTCAATTGAAGTTGGAACATAACCTTCTTTTATCCGCATCAGAATTTCAAACAAATCAATATTGATTTCTAACGCTGCTGTTTTATCCGCATGGCGAAAAATGATGTGGTCAGGAAAATATTCAATGTAATCCGTTTGGTTTCCTACATCGGGTAACACCACTTCAAAGTCTGCTGACTTGAAACCGTAAAATGCTTTTGTAGAAGATTTTTTTAAGCTGCTGCTACTGATGCAAACATTTTCTCTGCCTACTTCATCATTGTATATTTTTTCTGATTTGCTGATTGACAAAACTAAATCATCCCGCAACTGAAAATTATCATCAACACCCGTTTTGAGAAATGCAACAAAGCGTTCAAAATATTTATAAGACAAAAATGAATAGTGGTTTACTGCAAACTGTTCATCAATGTATTTATCGTTGCCTTCAAAAAATATTTTCCTTTTGATTGAGGATAAAAACATATCGGCACTTTCTGTTTTCCCTTTTTCTCTGTCGCTTGTTCCTTCGGGTTTGTTTAAAAAATATTCTTCCAAATAATTCAAGTCCGGGTTTGCAATCAACTCACCTTTCTCAAATAATTCCTCTGCTAATTCTGTTTTGGGATTGAGAAAATATAAATGGTTTTCTAATTTGGGTAAAGGCATATCAGCAACATCAACCTCCTGAAGTATTGCTACCATTCTATCCTGCTCCTCTTTGTTGAAAGCATTGTTGTAATAAAATCTGTCTAACAGATTTTCACCTTCATCAATGCTTGCTTGTAGCTGGCTGCAAGTGTATTTGTTGAAAAGAATAAATGAAATGAGAGAACGAATATCACGCATAGTGATATGCTTCTCTTTCTTTAAGTAGATGGCTAAAATGATTTCTTTTAATCGCTGCTTTACACTGGCTCCCTTCTTACTGTCACGAAGTGTGTCAATGTTATATTTGATGTAACACTTTTCTGCATACTCACAATTTTCAGGTTTGCAAGCTGCCCATGTGTCTTGCTTTTCATTGGTATCTAAAATGATGTTCAGCAATTCATCAAAAATGGAATTAGTATTTTCTATTTCTACAATCGCTCTGTTGTTTAGATTGATGAATGAAAGTGAATCGGGTAACTTATGATTGTCGTACTCTAAATAGTGATGCACCTGCTTACCTAACCAATTGTATTCTTTTTTGCTAAGTAAAAAATCTCTGAGTTTACCTTCGTTAATGGCAATGATTTTTACAATGTTGGCTTTAGGTTCAGTGTTACCTTCAAAGGGTTTGAAAAATTCTTTGAGTAATTGGTCATTGCTTTTGCCTTCAAAATCCTGGCTACCATCATACAAGGTCTCAAATTCAAAATCTTTGTATCTGAATTTACAGCCGTTGTCTGTTTCGGAACTAAATTTACCGCCCTTGTTTCGTGCCTCAGCCTCTATCAACTGAATAAAAGCAGTTTTACCATCTCCGGCATTACCTGTTAATACAACTAACTTCTTTTTCCCTTTTAGCACATCTTCTTTTAGCGAAGTATCTAAACGGGTCGGGATGTATGTACTTTCATCCAATCCTCTTGTAAGCCCCGTGCTTAAAAGACTTTGAGAGTATATTTTCAGGAAAGTATCAACGAATGGGTTATGGTTTGCTTTTGTCATTATCCAGTTTATTTAACACTAATTTTAATGCTTCTATGCCATATTGCTGTTTTTCAATTACCTGTAAAACTTTGTCTGCAAGCCAAAGTGGTAACAGCTCTGCTTCGGGAATGCTGTACACTTTTGATAATTTTTTCAAGTGATTTCTGCTAACGGGCTTTTCATTATGCTCCATCTTACTTATGTAAGCTGTGTCAACCTGTAATTGAGCAGCAACTTGTCTTTGCAAAAAGCCTTTAGTTTCCCTTAACTCCTTAAGTTTTTCGCCCAACATTGTTAACCCTTTTTTGACTTGTCCTATAAAGGGCAAATGTAAACAAAATAAGTTCCTTTTGTAACTTTAGACAAAAAATTTATAGCGAATTAAGCGCACCAGGTGGTGTCTGAAAATCATCCTTACTGCCCTGCCTTAAAGGGGGTTTCATAGGTAGCTTATTTGTTGGTTGATTTTATTTAGCGCCTCAAAATGCTAATCAAAGGTATAATGAGTTTGGCTCTAAAGTATCTTCTTCATGGAACTAATTACAATTCAACCGACAGCTTAGTTTTTTTCCAGGATCCTTTCCCACAAAGGTCAATTCCTTTCCAATTTTCAACCCATTCGTAAACCAGGCCGTAGCAAACCAGCTTCCCTCACCTTCACCATCCGGTGTCTCAAAATTAATCCGGTGGTCAAACAGGATCAGCTCCAGTCCGCAGCAACGGAAAAGAAACTGCCTTTTAGCCGATTCCAGCGTAGTTAATGGCAGCAGGAATGCAAATGGCTTACCAAGACAATAAACCCGCTGTAAAAACTCCTGTTTGAGGGAAAATGGGGGATTGGTAATAATACAATCATAGTGCTTTGGTTCATATTCCAGGAAATCCTGCCCGGAAAGGATATCAGTAGAAATAACTTTGTACCCTCTTTTCCGCAATGCTCTTGACAGGTTGCCTTTGCCTGCTGCACATTCCCATATTGTCCAGCCTCGCTTCAGGAATTTATAAAGCGGATCAAGCGCAGTTGGCGGTGTCTGAAAATCATCCTTTGCACCCTGTTTTAACGGAGGCTTCATATATTGATAATTTGCCGGTTAATTTTGTTGAGCGCCTCTATCAAGTTCAGCATTTGGTGTATC
>Ga0156174_1067_pt2 | contig 19929 bp, 22 predicted proteins | sample RifCSPlowO2_12_FD_107827 | JGI IMG/M metagenome (GOLD analysis project Ga0156174, IMG submission 107827) | Bacteroidetes bacterium RIFCSPLOWO2_12_FULL_35_15
AATTTTGTAAAAACGCATAAAAACCCCAAATGTTTAACCTATGTTTAACCCAAAATCGTATATTTGTAAAAAAAATTGACATATGGCTTCTTCAAAAATTCTCTTATACAAAAGTAAACAAAAATCCGATGGTAGTTACCCTATCGTTGTGAGAGTTATCAAAGACAGACGACCAAAGTATATTTATATAGATTGGGTGTTTGAAAAGGATTGGAATTATGAAACCCGTCAAGTTAGAAGCACCCATCCAAACTCAAAAAGGTTAAACAATCTCATTCTGAAAAAACTTGCAGAGGCCAGCGATTTGATTTTAGAATCTGAATCCCAAAAGAAAGATTTTACGGCTGGACAAATCACCCGTATGATGAAAGGCAAACGGAAGGATACAACATTTTTTAAACTTGCAGCTGAATTTATTGCCGATTTAGAAAAGACAGCTAAGTACAATCGAGCTTCCGCAGATGAAGCAAGAATAAACGTATTTAAAGAGTTTCTCGGAGGTGTTGACATTGATTTTAGTGAGATTGATATTCCTTTGCTTAAACGGCTGGGTGTATATTTAATTAGCAAAAGAGAGGTCAATGATCGAACAGTAATGAATTATTATATAACTATCAGAACACTTTTTAATCGTGCAATAAGTGAAGGAATTGTAGAGCAAAAATATTATCCTTTTGGTAAGAATAAAATCAGAATTAAAATTCAAAACTCAATTAAAATTGGATTGGATGAAGATGAGATAAAAAAAATAGAAGGACTGGATTTACAAAAGGGTACAACTATTTGGCATACTCGTAATGTTTTTCTTTTCTCCTTTTATTTTGCTGGAATGCGGATCTCTGATGTGTTGCGAACAAAATGGTCTGACATCCAAAATGACCGATTTTATTATACAATGGGGAAAAATAAGAAGGGTGATTCTTTGATGATCCCCCAAAAAATATCGGAAATCATTACCCATTATAAGTCCGATGAAACGAAACCAGAAGATTTTATTTTCCCTGAATTGAAAAAAGCGAATTTAAAGGACAGCAAAGATGTTTATACAAAAATAAAAACAGCAGTCAGGAAGTTTAATGATAATTTGGAAGATATTGCTTCTCTTGCCACTATAAATAAAAAATTAACCAATCATATTGCACGCCATAGCTTTGGTAACATTGCAGGGGACAAAGTGTCGCCTCAAATGTTACAAAAATTATATAGGCATTCGAGCTTAGCGACTACTATTGGATATCAAGGTAATTTTATTCATAAAAACGCTGACGAAGCATTAAATGCTGTAATAGGGTTTTGATGAAGAAATTATTATCACATTAAAAAATTTACAAACTTTTTAATGCTAATTTTGTAGTATTAAAACATCGTTCTTTATTTATACGAATTAATTTATAGCGCTTTGTCGCTTGCTTAGGTATTAGAAAATCCGCGAAATTTTTAGATCCACCAGCAAATGACGAGGGAACACTCCTATATGGGTGTGTCCTTCGCATTTTACTGGTGGATCGGGTCCTCGCGGAACCTTCTAACTAAGTGAATGTGTAAGGTACACGCCCACCATATTTAATAATGAGGGTATGTACCGGAAGAAGGTGCATACCCTTTTTTATTAGGTAACTTTAAACTATGAAATGATGCTGATTCCCTCTTTTAGATCAATATGCTTGCTTATCCTTGTAAATATTTGCATTATTATAATTTTCAATACTATGCTATTCAATAACTGGATTTTTCTTACTAATGAAAGAAATGACCTATTTTTGATAGCAGATGGCCTTAAAATAATTAAGTTAGTGGCAGTATTTATACTTACGGTTTTTATCCTAAATATTTTGATTTTTAAATTTTTGTTAAGAATAAAGAACCAACCGATTTATAGCTCCGTTAAAGTAAGTACTGGTGTAGTTATTGTGGGGATATTACTTATGATTGGAATTGGATTATTTCATAATATTAATTGAAGTGAATTTATGAAGGAAATATTATTACGAAATAAGATGATCTTTCACATCCTGGAAGGATGTAACCAAGCCCTTTTTAAAGAACCGAATAACGTTGAACTTTTACGAACGAGGGGAATTGCATTTAATCTTGCAAAGAAATATGTTGAAGCAATTGACGATTTCCTTAAGGTACTAAAAGCCCTACCTGAAGACGCAAGTTCCTATTATTTGAAAAGCGACTGTCATTACCAACTTGGAGAATTTGAGCAAGCTAAACAGGACTTTATGAGAGCCGCATTATTGGAAGACAATCCTGACATTGATAAAGCTGAAATTGAAAATGTTATTGTGCCCGAAGAAACAGAATTGAAGGACATTGTGAAGATACTCGAGTTTGAAAAGAATAAAGCAATTCTTAGAAGTTTCCCTGACTTAATAAGTGATTCAACTATTGATTAATTCGGAAACTTAAACGGTTCCAACCACCTTACAGCACTCTCCTCAGTGCTAAATACCTTCGATGGAATTAATGGTTTGTCGAGCAAGATAAATGCGTTTCCAACAAATGCCAACAGTTTATTATTTGTTAAGATTGCTCCGGCAGTTATTAAATCACATCCTGGGCCTGCTAAATAATTTCTTCCCTCTGAATCTATACACAAAAGCCCCGTAACTTCAATTAAAAAAGGACGAGTAACTCCGTGGGAAATTTTTAGCCTATCGCTTACAATCTGTTTGGCCACCTCCAAATCAATTACGAGACCAGGCTTGTATTTACCATACATAATTCCATTATTCAGCCATATTGTAGAATGGCTGAAGTCATACGCTTTACATGAAGTAGGTATAATTAGCGGCATTGGGTTCTAATGTAAATTATGAAAAAATGGAAGGAAGTAAAACCCTGCCAGGAGATAATCCCTTTTTTTTGAGAATTAAATTTAGTATTTACTTCTTTTTGACAACTAATTTATAACACAAAATTTCTGCTTTCTTAAAAGAAAGCTTCCCAAACTACGTATGTAATAAATACTTAAAACAGTAAAAACACCGGAGTTTGCTACTGAAACAAAATCATATTGGGATGCTCTTAATAGTAGGGAATATTATTCTGATTTAATTTATTTTACTGGTGCTTTAGATGCTGGTGAAATTAAAACTGGAACTTGGGAAGGATATTACCGTAACAAATTAATAATTAAAACATCTTATCCTGGATCAATAAATAATAATTCTCCGATGTATGTTCAACTTTGGGATCCAGCAGGGAAACTAATTAAGGGAATGAATTTTAGCATAATTAATTAAACGATCAGCCATTCAGATAAATTATATGCCCTATATTAGCATATAAATATTGATAATGCTGTGGATGCCTCAAACACTCAAACTGTTGAGGAATTGATTGACTTCTTTTCTTCGCAACTATTGATTTCACCTTATGACGTAAAGGCTCTTACTTTACGGGGAATGCTTTTAGAAAGCCAAAGCCGATACACATTGGCAATTGCAGACTTTAATACACTTATTGATACCGGAGAGAAAAAAGGCTATTATTTGAGAGCTTATTCTTATTGTAGAATTGGCAAAATAGACCTTGCCTTAAAGGATTTCGGGAAACTGGATATTCAGGGAATACAAATCACTGCCATCCTGCCAACCATTGCTTATATTGCAAAAAAGAGGAATGAAATAATAAAAGAAATAGAAGCTGAATACCTCCGGAAGAAGCTTATAGAAAAGTACAACAACCTTAATTTCATCCTTCCCAATTAATCAAACCCCTCACTAAAAAACTCCTCCAAAGTCAAGCCGAAAGCAGCGACCACTTTCACAAGGCTTGTATAACGAAGGTCTTCCCCACTTTCATATCGTCCGAATTGGGCACGGGAGAAATTATGCTCATAGGCAAAATGCTCATAACTTGTGAAACCAGCTTTTAGTCTTAACGCTTTAATGCGGTTTCCCAGAGTAACGAGGGTTTCTTTGGGTATTTTGGTCTTTGATGGTGCTTTTGGCTTATTTTTCATGGCGCAAAAGAAAAGAATAGCCCACTCTTTCGTTACCATTACATAGGGACACTTAGATAGTAGCTATTTTATAAAAAAGTCTTAATTTTGTCTCAAATAATTCCGGATTTTTGATTCCAACTAACTAAAACATGGTTGTTAAGACACGAGTTTCTTCTTATACTGCAATACCGCTTAAGTTGAGCGATTTTACAAGTTTTAAAGGCTCTACGGAGTGTTCAGGCTACACAGGCATCAAGAACCTGTTTAAGTTGCTTAGAAGTGATGTAAAAGCGGCTTTTAAGGAGTACGGTATATACGTTCCTAAACCGAAAGCCCGTAATAATGAGCTTAGATTCTCTATGAGACCATACGTTATGTATTGGAATGAATGGTCAGTTACTAACTTTTGCAATCTCACCAGCCGTGATGTTTCACTCATAAATTTATACAGAAAACAGCCGGATCTTGAATGGGTTGGGGAACAGCTTGGGATTTCCTATGATGTTGCTTTGTCAACACTTTCAAGAGTAATTATGAAGCTACAATATTCCGAGACATTAAATCAGCTTCAGCAATGGAAGAATTATAAACATCTTGACATTAAGAATACAGAGGATTTCTTGGATATTCACATTGACGGATTAAGGCATATTTTTCCTAACCGTGTTTATAACCTTCTAAGTTTGTTCGGCATGACAATGAGAGAAGTATTAAATAATATTTCAGTTAAGGAATTGCATAAATACAGGCAATTTGGGAAAAAAGCGGAGGATGAATTACAAAGCATCTTAAAAAAATACCAGTGTTTACACTTACTAAAGAAATAGGTGTTGAAAAATACCTGAAATTTTAATATCATTTCGTTAAATATTAAACTAATTTTCCTCCATAAATTCTCATGGAAACAATACCCAAAAAGGATAAAACCAAACAAAAATTTCGCCCGGAAAGTATCATCTTTGGTGGTGATCCTGTTGCCATTGATATTCTAAAACAGATATATGCCGGCTTAAAAGACAGAAGTTTTGAAAACCTTGATATATCAGAGAGAGCATGGGTTCACGGCATTGAAAAAGCCTACAAGGAACAAATGAAATTGATTATGGAACAGGTTTATGAAATCCTATACCAAAAGGATGAAGCCTGGGATCCACGTGATGAAGAATTATATTCCCTTTTGGAACGGGTGATTTTTTTAAAAGCCCGTGAAAATACCTTCCGTGATTTTTTTGATAATATGGAAAATGTTATTGAAGCCGCTTCGCAGCTTGACTTCTCAAAGCGTGTTCCTCTTTCTGAAATTTCAAAAGATAAAAGGAATATTTTCAACTATGCGGTAATGTGCCTGAATATATTGGTTGAGAAAATGGAATCCTCTGTTGTTTCAATGAAAGCTGTAAATACCATGCTTTCATCTATTCCCGGAACAATGATGATTGTTACTGATAACAAAGGTGTGATACGTTTTGTAAATGACTTGGGTGAAAAACTGTTAGGACTAAAAAAGAATGAATATTTAGGCAAGTCCGTTTATTTGCTTCTTGACGACCATGAACAGATCAGTAAAGAATATAATGTGGACGGGGAACTAAAAAACAGGAGAGTTAATTTAATTGCTCCTGGAAAAGAAAACAATATAGTACCTGTTTTTCTCACCATCCCAAAGCCATATAAGGATCATACAGAAATCGAAGAAATTGTTTACACCATAACTATTGATAATAATTTACAGGATACCAGGGAGAAGGAATTTAATTTAACACAGGAGTTCCATGACAAGATCGCTCCTTTAAATACCATTTTAGGTGCAGCCAATGTGCTAAGTAAAAGAATCATTGATAGGGATGGTAAAAAGCTAATGGAAGCTATAAAAACGAGCGCAGAAAAATTGAAAGCAAACGCAACCGATTCCCTGAATGCGATAAGCACAAGTTCAAATAATTTTTCAGAGGTGTCTTCTGTAAATATCTCTCAAATGGTGGCTGAAATATTGGAAGCTCTGAAACTCAATGAAGGATTTAACGAGGTTAATTTTGATGTGGATATTGATTATGACAATGAACTTTATGCGAATCCCAAATTGATTTACTCAATATTTCAGAATCTTATTTCAAATTCCATTAAATACAAAGGAAAAGACAATCCCTACACCCGAATCTCTGTACGAGACCTGTCTAAGACAGAATTACTGATTAGAATTACTGATAATGGAATTGGAGTTAATGCAGAGGATAAGAAAAAACTATTTGATAAATCCTTCCAGTCTTCCAGAGAGAATGAAGGTCATGGAATGGGGTTATACCTGGTTAAAGAGAGTGTAAGTAGATTGAAAGGCTCAATAGATGTTCACAGTACAGGGGGAAAAGGCACAACATTTATCATTCATATCCCCTGTATTTCAGATAAAAAAACACAGGCGTAGTTTATACTACACCTGTGTTCGATACTTCAACTATCTCTTTACCGCAGCAATCTCCTTATTTGCAATTAATGAAACAAGTTGTGCGTTAAAGCTATCCTGCATCTGAATATAGGCCACATTTTTCAAAACTTTCGCTCCGAATTTGCGTTTATTCTGCGAGGCAGTTAAACCTAAGTTGATAGTTTTTAAATTAAGCTGGCTCGCTCGTACAATCGTTTGCCATAGGGTTTGTGCATAAACGCCATTTTCTTCAAGGTAATTGTAATCAATTCCGGTAACCAGGAAACAATAATTGTCCTGGGTTCTGTAACTGATAGCAATTCCAACAGCCTTTCTTTCCGGCCTGTTGTCGTATTCAGGTTTTAATTTAAGTTCAAGTAATTCCCATTGCGGATGCTTAACTACATTCTCGAAGAATTTTCTGTTTAAATTAAATCCAATGATTTCATAGCTCTTATCGCTGACATTTTTATAGAGCTGATAATAGTGGTCAAGCTCCGATTCGGTTGCTTCATTTACAATACGAACTTCGTAATGATTTTCAAATTCCAAAACTTTCTTTCTCACGTAATGACGTTTATCTCCTTTTAGCTGAGTTAAGAAATTTTCAGTAGTTTTCCAATCGAGGCTATCAATGATATGCCCGTCCGGAAGATCTACCGGGATAAAACTTTGGTCTAAAAAGAAATTACGCATTTCCTGATCGTTGGCATCAAAATCACGTAAGCTCAATACAGTTGCTTTTTGCCGGTCTTGCTCCTTCCATACTTCATCTAATAAAAGCATCATTACCTTTTTCCAGTCTTCACGGCTGCGATCAATATAAATGTGTTCACCAACAGATAAAAAACATCCCATTGTAAAAGTTAAAGAGCTTAAATAATAGGGATTATCCTTTCGCTGGTATTCCAATTGTTTTGATACCGCTGCCGGGGAAAACATATCATCTTTTGCAAGTGCGGTGGTGAAGAATGTAGCCAGCACAGGTGTATTTTCCATATCACGGATAATGTAATAATGGAAGTTCCAATTATGTTCAGGTAATTCATGTCCTGAGAATGTTTCTTCAAAAAACATCATTTCATTCCAGTCGTTAGCTCCTTTATTGCCGATCAGCTTATTCCACAATTCCTTATCAATTTTTTGAATAGTGGTTTCATGCTGAATAGTGTACCCATCTTTGGAGATTTTAACTTCTGTGGTTTCCGTAGGAAATTCCTTGAAGGTCGCAACTTTCCTGAATGCACGTTGAAGATCAGCAAATGTTCGTCCTTCTTCCCGGAGGGCTTTGGGAAAATGGTATGCTAATTTTGATACCAGGTTATCAATATCCTCTTGTGTGTGATGAAGTGTAAGGGTAAATCGAACGCCTGTGCATATATCCGGCACAGCAGGGAACATAGCCAGGTTCACATAGAAGCCCTCGTTAATAATTCTCTTTACCATATTTGCTCCAACTTTTGTAAGTCCGCAGCCAACAAAATTAATGGGGGCTTCAGGATTAGAAACAACGGGTAAATTATACTTTAGAAGTAATTCATGGCAGTAATGCAACTTCTGCTTTAATTCGGCTTGACGTTTAATTATTTCATCCGACAAATGAATGTTGGCAGAAGCAATACCGGCTCCAATAGTTGCCATTTGTAACGGACCGGAAAAAATAAGCGGACCACCACAATTCATAACTTTCTTGCATATTTCTTCGTTTGGAAAAATAAACACTCCTCCTCCCGCAGCAAACGCTTTGTTCAGTGAAGTTGCAAGGATCATTTTTTTATGGAGTTCTATCTGACTTAAAACCATACCCCTTCCATGCTGGCCGGCAATGCTCATTCCATGTGCATCGTCAACGTACAGGTGAAATTGCTTGTATTTATCCATCAGCTCCACCAATTTTTTTAAAGGAGGATAATCGCCATACATTGAATAAATACCGTCAATCATATACCATACTTTTTCATGCTTTACAATCAGTTCATTGATCTTGGCTTCCAGTTCTTCCAAGCTGCTATGCCTGATTTTTGTTACGTGAACCCCACGAGTTTCCATTCGCAACGCTGCATCCTGAATACTTGCATGAACCTGCTGGTCAAGAATGATTGCATTTCCTTCTTCTATCACCACTGGTATTACAGCATGATGACCTAATGAAACGGAAGTTGTCAGAATGATTGGTGCGCCAAATAGTTTTCGTAGCAAACTCTCATATTCTGAATAAAGTGTGGATGAAACATACGTCCGGGAAGAAGAAAATTGAGTGCCATATTTTCTAATAGCATCAATCGCTCCTTCCTTTATGCGTTCATCCACGTCCAATCCCAAATAGCTACATGAGCCGAAATGGATTAGTTCTTTCCCGTTAATCCTAATGGTTCGTCCATTGTAGGATTCATCTTCGGTATAATGGTGTAATACACCCTTTTCTCTACCGAAATTAATCATATCATTGATAGTCTCAACGATACTTGCAGTCTTGGTTTTTGTTCCCATAATTTTGATTAATTTTGTTGGTTTATAAATAATTTAATTGTCTCTAAAGATACTCCATGCTGATCCGCTATAAGGCTTGGTAACATCATTTATTGCTTATAAGGTATATGGCAGATATAAAAGAACGGTACTTAGAAAATGAATTTGTTGAGATATGGTTTCAAGGTGGATTAGTGTATGAGGTATTCAAACCCGACACTTCCATTACAGTCAAGGCAGCTGAGATTATTGTCAGAGACAGACTTAAAGTTTCCGATGGAAAAACATCACCAATATTCATTGATTTAAGAAATGTGGTGACGATTGATAATGCATCCCGGTCTTTCCTGGCACAAACGGAAGCAGTTGAATATTTAACTGCCGGAGCAATTTTAATAACTAATGAAATTCAAAGGCTATTGATGAACCTTTGGTTAAAGATTGATAAACCGCTAATTCCAACAAGAGGCTTTACTGATAAAGAAAAAGCCTTGCAGTGGTTGGAACAATTCAAATATCTTAACTAATGAATAACTTAAACATTGAAAACGACTATGTCAAAATTTGGATAGAAGATGGGATCATTCATAACATCTACAAACCAAATCTTGAAATTAATCTCGCTGTTGCCAAAATAATGGTGAGAGACAGATTAAGAGTGTCAAACGGAATAACTTATCCCTTGTTTGTAGATATAAGCAATCTTATTTCGGTGGATATAGGAGCAAGAGAATATTTATCAGGTGGCGAAGCAACTAAACTCATATCTGCCGGAGCATTTTATACCACCACTCCCATTGCAAAATTTGCCGGAAAACTTTTCCTCGATGTAAACCAGCCTAAAACTCCGGCACAAATTTTCAGCGATAAGCAAGAAGCTCTTGATTGGCTTCAGCAGTATAAATAGATTATAGAAATTATTCCCCCCCCCCCAATTATTTATATATAAATAATGGTATATGATCAGAGATACTTCGTGCAGATTTTAAATCAGGAAATGACGTTGAAAAGTTAAGAAATCCCTTGTCCTTAATCTGTATCTCATCCGATTCATAAAAAATATTATCATATTCATTAGCCAATACTTCACCGTTCGCAGCCATTTTCATCTTCAAGGTAGTTTTTTGCTTTTCAAATGCAGGTTTGATCTTACGAGCTTTCATATTATCGAACGCAGGGCTTTTGTGCGAAAGATTAAAATCACCGAGAATTATAAGATGGTCTTTCTCGTAAATCGAATCAAGCATATAAAGTTGAATACATTCATTCTGCGGTAGTTTTTTTGTCGGAACAGTATGAATGGTGGCCATAAGAAAAGTGTCATTTATATTACATATAAAACGGGCAAGGAATGGTTCCCTGTCAATAGTTTGCTCCATTGATTTCTCCAGCCAGGGCTTTCCTAAAAGACGAACACGAGAGGTTTTCCATACAAAAGCATATCTTTCACAGCCATTGCCAACAGTAGGATCACTTATAGCATAATCCCATTTGCTTCCGGTTCGGTTCAAAGCATCTATTAATCGAGCTACTGCCTGCGGTCCAGGTGGACTTACAGATATTTCCTGAATTGCGAGAATGTCAAAGTCTTTTATTGTTTTTGCAATAAAAGTAATTTCGCTCTCGTCTTTTGATGCTCCAAAATTTGCAATGTTCCAGGTGGCAATGGAGCAAGATTGGGAAAAGGACAGAGAAGTAATAAAAATCAGTACTACGGTAATGCTTTTGAAATACATTCTATTAAATTCAAGATTCGTTCACTGAGTAATTTTTCTATGGTTTACCAGGAATATCCCATATTTATCAAAAATTTCAAATAATTGCACACTTTCAATGTAAATGTAGAATATTTTGACATTAAAGGAACTGACTAAAACTTGGTTATTTAATATAAAAATGTAGTTCTACTGTTTTTTTTATTAAATTTCCGACCTAAATAAATGAATCAAAACTTTATGTAAAAAAAAAATATAAAATATAAAAATAGCGTTTAGGCTATCCTGCTAACGAAATCGACCAAAATTTTTTAAGCAAAAACAGGAAAAAGCAAAACGCTCACGAAAAGGCGTGGGCGTTGCTTTACTGTTTTTGCAGGTTCTTGGTCGAACCTCGTTAGCGGTGAGTGACATAACCCACGCTGATTTTTTTTGTATAACCCCAAACATGACAAGACAAGAATAGAAAAGAAAAAGTGGAGATCAGAGACCACTCAAAAAAACGGGGCGACACAAAAGCCAAACGAGTAGAAAAAAATATTTTTTAAATGAAAAATTTATTCATTATTCTCATCGCTACTATATTAGTCTCTTGTGGAAAAAATCAAGAGGGAATAAAACTAATCCCTATAAAATCAGGCGATAAATGGGGGTACATTGACAAAGAAGGTAAATATATTATTAATGCTCAGTTTGAAGAAGGACATTTATTCAGAGATGGCCTTGCTTTAGTAAAATCAAACGATAAATTCGGTTACATTGGAGAAGATGGGAAATATGTCATTAATCCTGTTTATAAGGACGCAAGTAGTTTTTCAGAAGGCTTGGCTTGTGTGATTATGGAGAATGCAAAACCTCAATTTATTAATACAGAAGGAAAAATAATATTTACCGTAGATGCAGATATATGTGGTGGATTTTCAGAAGGGTTAGCACCTGTAAAAATAAAAGGTAAATGGGGATATATTGACAATACAGGAAAAATAAAAATTAATCCTGCGTATGAAAGTGCTAATGAGTTTAGCGAAGGTTTAGCAGCAGTAGAAAAAATTGATATTAAAACCAAAGAAAAAAAATGGGGATTTATTGATAGGGATGGCGGAATAAAAATTGACTTTCAGTTTAAAGCAGATACTATAAATTTTTCTTCTCCAAGCCATTTTTCAGAAGGATTAGCATTTGTAAGCAGCGATGGTAAAAAATGGGGATGTATAAATAAAGAAGGGAAATATGAAATAAATCCTCAATTTGAAGGTGGATTAAACTTAAACTATGAATTTACAAGACGAACCTATGAGTTTAAAAATGGTATCGCAGCAATTAAGCAGGGTGAAAATTGGGGATATATTGACAAGACAGGAAAATACATAATCAATCCGCAATTTATCTCAGCACAGGACTTTACAAGTGATGGAATAGCAGCAGTTCAAGGCTCCGATAAAAGATATGGCTTCATTGATAAGGAAGGGAAGTATATTATAAATCCACAATTTGACGATGTTAAACTTGGCTATGCAGGTGATTTTGCGGTCGTTGAATCATCGGATAAATATGGAATAATCAATGATAAAGGAACGTATTTGGTTAATCCCCAATTTGATGGTGTTTGGATATGTACCGGATGCTGGGTGGGCGATAAAAAAAGCGATTTCATTGATAATGAATCTTTAGCGAATCGTTTTTTTGAAAACTCAAACGAAGGGCAAATCAGAAATATTTCTTCAACTTCAACAGTAAAAGATATAATTGAAATGTATCCAAATGCTTCAACCGATGATTTAAAAATGTATTCTCTTGCAATTCAAAAACCAGATTTGACCATTGATGATAAATTAATGGTTATTTCAATTCAATATTATTTTTCAAATAGCGCATTCACCAATGTTCCTATTTATAAAACTGTTCAGAAATATAGTTATTGGAGTGGAGGTTATATTAACGACAAGGAATTTGATCATTACGATAAGCAATATAATAATGACGCAACAATATCTGCTGGATCTTTTAGTATGGGACTTTTGACAAGTGGGGATGGTAAATCCGCAAAACTTGCAGAGGTGTTTAAAAATATTGCCATTAAAAAATTAAAAATGCAATTAACAAATCATCCTGAAACAAATAACAATGATGAAAAAGGTTTGTTTGTTTTAAGAAATGGTAATTTATTGATGGAAATACAATATCATTCTGTTAAAAGCGATGATGGAAAAACAGTTACTCCGATTCTTTCAGTAACATATATAAACAAAAATTATAGCAATTCTTCATTCGATGAACAAGAAAAAACCTTTGTGGAATCTTTCATAGAAGAAAATAAAAAAAAGAAATCATAAATTAAATGAATACCATAAAAAAAGCAATTTTGTGTTTTCTTGTCCTTTCTTTCAACATGGTTAAAGCACAATATTTAACCATTGATGACATCACCAATATTCAACAGCACGATATGGAAAGGGTAAAAGGATTTTTTGCTCAAACAAATTGGGATTTTTATTCTTCTAAAGTGGATATTGAAAAATATATCGGCTATAAGTTAGAATATAATGAAGTTGGTTGGACGTATAATTATAACCAATATTCAGAAACCGCAAAAGGCTGGGCGTATCTTCTTCAAAAACCAGGGTATAAAAATATTTTTGTTTATAATACTACAAAAAATCATTTCAATGATATAGAAAAAGGTACAAAAAGCAGATATATTTTTGTTGAAACAATAGTCGGAAACAATGAATTAAAAAGTATTTACAAAAATGCTCAGGGACTTGAAATTTGGTTTATAACAAAAAAACCAACCGAGGAATATACTGAAGATGAAAATACGGGTTCTGTTTTTTATGCCTACGACAAAGCAGATAACTATTATTATACCATAGTTGTGCTAAACAAAAATGACTTAGACAAAAGAATTGATGAACTTAAAAAAGATGAGGAATATAATATACTTATTGAAAATGGAAATTCAAGTTTTGATTCAAATAAACTAAATGAAGCGATTGAATTTTACCAGCAAGCATCGTTAATTAAACCCAACGAAAATTACTCCGAAGAAAAAATATCTGCTATTAAAGAACTCATACTTAAAAATGAAAAATATAATTCTCTCATAAAGGTTGCAGATATAAATTTCAATGCAAAAAAGTTCATTGAAGCAAAAAAGACTTATGAAGATGCTCTATTGGTAAAATCAAATGAAAATTATCCTAAAACTAAAATTTCAGAAATTAATAAAATCACTTCGTTTTTGGAAGAAAGAAAAACAAAAGTCTATTCCTACAAAGAAATTAACAAATCAGAATTTGATAGCTATGAATCATATTTGATTAGTGAAACGAAAGCATTACTAAAAAACGAAACTGTGGACGCATCTGTAAATATGAAAATAATAATTACTACGGATGTAATGGGAATGGTTGTTATCAAAAGCGAAAATATTTCGGCAACCAATCAAACTTTTGTAGATAAAATAAATTCCATTGCTATTTCAAAAAAACCTAAAGCTGCATACCTTTTTGATTATCCGGTTTCGTCAAATGGGGAAATGAATATCAGTTTACAATTTGAAAATAAAGAAATAAAAGTGAAGAAATATAATGATGAACTGAAAATGTCTGATAGTTATTCGATTTATTCTTATGATGTTAAAGCGCTTATTTCAAATACACCGAACGGTTATTATAAAATTGGGATTCACAAAAAATCTATAAACAATAACGATTTTTCTAATCATAAAATAAATAATTATAGAACGTTTGGAGGAATGAGCAGCGCATTCCTGTCAGTTTTAATACCAGGTTTAGGGGATGTCGTTGTAACCGGAGGGAAAGGTAGTTTTATGGGTTCTTTGACTAAAAGGAAGGGTGGTTTTATGAATAAACCATTTGCTACAACTTTTACAGTTTATAGTTTAATCGGTGTGGGAGCATATTATAAAATGCTTTCCAATCAAGATTTTGATAAATACCTTTCTGCAACGAACCAAACGGAAATGGATCAGTATTATACAAGAGCCAACCAATATCATCATCGTGCGATAATTATTGCGGGTACTGGTGTATTGCTTTGGGCATCCGATATTATTTGGGTTGCAGTAAAAGGTCATCAAAACAAAAAAGAAACAAAGGATTTCAGAAGGCAATATTCATTCAATTATAATCCTCAATTTAATGCACTCTCTTTAGGATTTTCACAAAAATTTTAAAAAAATGAAAAAAATATTTTTACTTCTACACATTATACTCTTACTTTCCTCTTGTGAAAAAAAGGATGCAAATTGGAATTTGCAACGAAGTAATCCCGCAGATAATCAAGGTAGTAGTAATGGATCGGCTAAAACCCCAAGCATTAAGTTCAGTAAATATGAAGTATCGGCTGACAATAACAACGATCAACAAATCAATAAGGGCGAATCCATTAAATTAAAGATATATTTAAAAAACAATGGTGGTATTAAAGCAAACAAAGTGCGAGGAACTGTTTCCTGTTCCAATAGTAATATTTCAGCTCTTAGCCCCTCAACAGCCGTTTCTTATTATACATACTGTTCAAGCGGTTATGATTACATAGATGCAGGACAGGAAGGTTGCCCTGGTTCTTCAGGTTCTTACCTTAGCTTTAATGTTTCAAATGCCACACCGAATGGCACAATCATTACTTTTAATGTATCTATAACGGATGAAGCAAATAATACTTGGTCTGACAGCTTTACCATTACTGTTGTAGGAACTGGAGCATCAATCGAATTTAGTAAATATGATGTATCTACTGACAACAATAACGATCAACAAATCAATAAAGGCGAATCCATTAAATTAAAAGTATATCTTAAAAACAATGGTAGCAGCAAGGCAAACAAAGTGCGAGGAACTATCTCCTGCTCCAATAGTTACATTTCTGCTCTTAGTCCATCAACTGCCGTTTCTTATTATACGTATTGTTCAAGCGGTTACGATTACATAGATGCAGGACAGGAAGGTTGCCCTGGATCTTCAGGTTCTTACCTTAGCTTTAATGTTTCAAATACCACTCCGAATGGCACAATCATTACTTTTAATGTATCTATAACGGATGAAGCGAACAATACTTGGTCTGACAGCTTTACCATTACTGTTGTAGGAACAGGAGCATCAATCGGATTTAGTAAATATGATGTATCTGCTGACAACAATAACGATCAACAAATTAATAAGGGCGAATCCATTAAATTAAAAGTATATCTAAAAAACAATGGTAGCAGCAAGGCAAACAAAGTGCGAGGAACAATTTCATGTTCGAGCAGTTATATTTCAGCTCTTAGCCCTACATCAGCCGTTTCTTATTATACATACTGTTCAAGCGGTTATGATTACATAGATTCAGGACAGGAAGGCTGCCCTGGATCTTCAGGTTCTTACCTTAGCTTTAATGTTTCAAGTACAACACCCACAAATACTGTTATTACTTTCAATGTAGCTATAACTGATGAATCTAATAATACTTGGTCGGATAGTTTTACCATTACAGTGATACCGTAAAAAGAGTGAATAAACTTTTTTAAAATAAAAATTTTAAATGGCATTAAAATATCCAGCATTAATGATTTTTGTTGTCATTTTTTTTCCTAATAAATTATGTTTTGCACAGAAAGTTTATCAAGTTAAATATGAATCACAGGCAGATGTCAAAATATTTCCAGTTAAATATGAATCACAATGTGACTTGAAAGTTTTTTGGGTTAAGTACGAATCACAATCGAGCAAAGATGGATTATGGTTTCACGTAGAATACGAATCACAGGCAGACATTAATATATATTATGTAAAATATGAATCACAGGCAGACCTAAAGATTTTTTATGTTGATTATGAATCGAATGCTGGATGGAAAAACAAAGAGAAAATACAATTATTGAAACGTAAAGAAAAGAAGAAATGATTTGTATATTATTTTACTAACCGTTTAAACCCCAAATTATGAACTACAAAGTAGTGCCATTCGTGGCTCAAATCACTCAAAAGGACACGACCGCAACAGTGGCGGGACAACTTCAAACCTTAATCAATGAGCATTGCTCGCAAGGTTGGGAATATGTTCGTTTAGAAAATGTTGAAACACAAGTAGCACCGGACAATGGATGCTTCGGACTTGGGGCAAAACCCGGATTTAATACAATATTTAAAATGGTTGTTTTCAAAAAATGAAATTTATTTTACTCGGTATAGTTCGTTTATATTGGATAATTTTCCCAATTCATAAGAGACGACCTTGTGTGTTTGAGGAAAGTTGCTCAAACTATATTTATCGTGTGACAAATGAAAAAGGGTTTTTCTACGGACTATCCGCATTGAAAAAAAGATTTCATCAATGTAGACCTGGCTATATAATTTACAAGGACGAACAAAATAATTCTTTTGAATTATGCCTTAAAGACGGAAGCATTATTACAAATGAAAAAATTTCCCGAACATTGCTTCCACCTTTTAACTATCATTACACTATAAAAAAATGAAAAAATGGAAATAGAAGTTTGGCATATTTGGATTATCGTAGCGGTTCTGCTTTTCATTGTAGAGATTTTTACACCAACATTTCTAACGGCTTGCCTTGCTCTTGGGTGCGTTGCTGCTGGAATTGCATCATACTTTGACTACGGAATAAAAATTCAACTGCTTTCTTTTTCCATCGGGACACTCATCGGTTTTTTTGGTGTGCGACCTTTTATGCTTAAATATGCTCATAGAAACAGCGACAAAGTAAAAACTAATATAGACGCACTTGTGGGTAAAATGGGCAGAGTAACTGTAACAATAGACAGTTCTCAAAATCAAGGCAGAGTAGCAGTTGAAGGCGATGACTGGAGAGCAGAAACAGAAAACAACGAGATTATTAATGAAGGAGAAAGAGTTGAAGTATTAAAAATAGACAGCACAATTTTAATTGTTAAACCAATCACTAAAAAATAAAACTATGGGTATCACAATCATTTTAGGACTAATTGCAGTATTTGTAATTGTCTTCGCCCTAATGGGCTTCAAGATTATTCAACAAGCCGAAACAATGGTAATTGAACGACTGGGCAAATACAGCCGAACATTACCAGCGGGAATAAATATTATTTGGCCTATTATTGACAGACCAAGGTCAACACTATGGAGAGACGGTGTAGGAGGTAATCTTTCTTATAAGAGTACAATAGATTTGAGAGAAACCGTTTATGAATTTCCTAAACAAAATGTAATTACTAAGGACAATGTTGCTACCGAAATAAATGCCATCTTATATTTTCAAATCATAGACCCCGTTAAAGCGGTTTATGAAATTTCAAATTTGCCAGACGCAATTGAAAAACTCACACAGACAACATTGCGAAATGTAATTGGCGAAATGGATTTAGACCAATCTCTTACATCAAGAGATACAATAAACGGAAAACTTCGTACTGTCTTGGATGAAGCAACTCACAAATGGGGCGTGAAAGTAAGTAGAGTTGAATTACAAGACATTAATCCGCCTCAACATATAAGGGAGGCAATGGAAAAACAAATGCAAGCAGAACGCTCTAAGCGTGCTGCAATTCTTGAATCAGAAGGGAAGAAAGCATCGCAAGTATTAGAATCAGAAGGATTGAAAACAGCAGAAATAAATAAAGCCGATGGAGAAAAACAAGCAATAATATTAAGAGCAGAGGGAGAAGCACAAGCAAGAATAAGAACAGCACAAGGAGAGGCAGAAGCAATTCAAAAAATTACACAGGCGATTAGTTCAACAAAAAGCGACCCTATCAATTATCTTATAGCAGTCCGCTACATTGACAAATTGGGAGAAATGGTAAGCGGTAAAGACAACAAAGTAATTTATATGCCATACGAAGCGACTGGAATTTTAAGTTCAATCGGAGGAATTAAGGACTTGCTAAACACGACAAAGCAATAACAGACAAAAGATATTTACTTTAAAATATATTCTAAATTACCACTGAAAAAAATCATTTTATCGGATCGACTAATTTAAAGTGGCTTTAAAATTTATTTTACCATGTATATTTAAGAGTCCTTTATTTAAAGGGATTGTTTTCATTTTAAAATATATCTGTATGTGGTGACAATTGGTGAAAAATTGGGTTGTGGTTCTACTATAATTCCTGTGGGTAATTGTTTTTTAAGCCAAAAAAGATGAAAACAGAAGATTTATACCAAATCATATTAGAAATTGATGAAAACTGGTCAGTAACATCAATAAAGTTGGACACTTTACAAGAAGAAGTAAATGTGTTTATCAGGTATAATAAGGCCAAAGCAACCGATCCTGTGACACAAGAGCAATGCAGTATCTACGACCACCGGGAGGAACGAAGCTGGAGGCATTTAGACACCATGCAATATAAAACGTATATAAAATGCAGTATTCCCAGGGTAAAAAACAACCTGGGCAAAGTAAATACCATCCCGGTTCCCTGGGCAGATAAATTAAATAGGTTCAGCTACCTGATGGAAAAAAAAAATTATAGATCTGTTACAAGCAACTAAGAACCAAACTAAAACGGCCTTGCTACTGCGAATGAGCTTTATACAAGTAAACCGTGTACTTTATAACGCAGTAGAACGTGGGCTTGCCAGGCGAAAGAACATAGGAGAAGTCAGGCATATCTGCATGGATGAAAAATCATTTAAACACGGGCATGAATACGTTACGGTATTAAGCAGCCCCGACACAGGAGCCGTTCTTAATGTAAGTCATGGAAGAAAAATAGAATCGGCTAAAAAGGTCATCAATGACACTTTTACCCAAGAACAAAAGCAGCAGATACAAACAGCCAGTACAGATATGTTGCCTGCCTATATAAGGACTGTTAAAGAAGATCTGCCCGGAACCAAATTATGCCATGACAGGTTCCACTTAGTAAAATACCTGAATGAAGCGGTAGATATGGTAAGGCGTAAAGAAACCAAGACACAGGAAGAACTCAGGCACAGTAGGTATATATGGTTAAAGGACCAGGCAAACTTAACGGAGAAGCAACGGTTAAAGTTTGAAGCGATTAACAATGTCAACTATGAAACGGCAAGAGCCTGGCGTATAAAAGAAAACTTCAGGGATATCACATTTAATCAGTCCCCGCAGGAAGCCTTTATCCTGTTCACCCGCTGGTGCAGGGATGCCTTAAACAGTCAGATCCCCTTTATAATAAGAGTAGCAGAAATGTTTGACAGGCACATGGTAGGCATTGTCAATGCAATGGCTCTAAATAAGGGTAATGCAATGGCAGAACGGTTAAATGGAAAGATCCAGGAGATCAAAGTAAGTGCTAAAGGATATAGAACTTTTGAAAATTTTAGGGCAGCTATATTGTTTTATCACGGAAAGTTGTATCTTTACCCACAATAATTATAGTA
>Ga0156174_1065_pt1 | contig 19509 bp, 22 predicted proteins | sample RifCSPlowO2_12_FD_107827 | JGI IMG/M metagenome (GOLD analysis project Ga0156174, IMG submission 107827) | Bacteroidetes bacterium RIFCSPLOWO2_12_FULL_35_15
TAAAATATTTTTCTTTTTTTAAAGCGGCAGACTTATTGTCAAAAAAATCTACATGAGCAACTATCCATGGCCTATATCGATATGTAAATCCTTTGCCCAGTTCATTATGAGATTTTATTCTGTTAATTAAATCGGAGGTATATCCAACATAGGAGGTGTCAAATTTATACGAATAAAGAATGTAAACAACATACATAACAGAAAAAAAAAGCCGATTCTCTTTAGAAGAATCGGCTACTAGTAGACTGCCTGCCTGCAATATCTAACTTTTTTCTCAAAGATATACAGTTAATAAATGATCTGATGCCTTTTATCGAAATTAAATGACAAATGGCTACATTTACTCGAGTAATTTAATAACCATATTCTATGGAAAAAAGAAATTATCCGAGTAAAAGAAAATCTGCTGGCATGTGGGAATGCCCTATTTGCAATAAGAGTTTAAATATTCGTGGGAAAAGTGGGCATTTAAAACTTGTTCACAATCAAACGATACCTCCAAAAGAGCATGATCCCCTTTCTACTCTAAAAAGAAATATTGCTCCTAAAAAGAGACCCCTTGCTAAAGCCGATGTTAGAAATCTTCTTTCCAACATCAAGTACTTAACTTCCTATGAAAAGCCTAACGATCTCTTGAGTAAAAGGAAAACTTATCTTCAGTGTGAATTTCTTATTAGAGAATTGGAAATTAATTTCAGATGTACACTGGAAGATGCTTTGAACAAATTTCCTGAAATAAAACTTAGTTCAAATTTCTGAACGGTTCTAACCATCTGAGCGCAGCAGATTCATTGCTGAATACTTTAGCCGGAACGAGTGGCTTATCGAGTAAAATAAAAGCATTTCCCACGAAAGCTAAAAGTTGGTTTTGGGTATATATAGCTCCTGCACTTATCAATTCGCAGCCAGCTGGCCCGGCCAGATAATTTCTGCCATCTGTGTCCACAGACAAAAGATCTGTTACATCAATTAAAAATGGTCGTGAAATTCCTGCTGAAACTTTTTTCCTGTCCCTAACCATTTCTTGAGCTATTTCAATATCAATAACAAGGTCAGGTTTGTATTTCCCATACATAATACCATTATTTAACCACATCGCAGAATGGTAAAAATCATATACTTTACACGAGGAAGGTATAATAATTGGCATTTTTACACACTTTATACCCATTGCAAGATTTAACCCATCCAAAAAAAAGCACAATCCAAACAATTCCTTTGACTAAGAAAAAAACAAACCCAACAGCACCAATCCTTTTCAGCCAATTTTTTAATTTTTCGGATTTTAGCACCTTGCATCTACTGTTATAATGAAAAACTTAGCTTTGTCTCCTTCTTCTAATAATACCCCATACAACCGCTCCGATGATTAGTAATATTGTAATAACCAAACTAATCACAGTGCTCATGTTTTCCTTAATAATTTCTTTTACTTTCTCGGTATTAAATTCTTCTTTTTGAAGAACCATACCTTCCTGTTTCTGGCCACCGGCAATTCCGGTTCTTACGTTGGCAATTTCTTTGTTATAGGTTTCTTTTAAAGCCCCGGTAAGGTTTTGCTCGATCATAGCTTTTAGTTTGCTGTTATCGCACACAAAACCGCTGCAACCGGCTTTAAAATCTTTTACTAATCCAGCATGAAGATTAACAATGTCTTTTACCACAGCATCGTTTGGTTTCCAGTAACCTTTTCTCACTGTTTCAAGCATCACAGCCGTCATTTCTTGTAAGGCATAAGGATTTTTCTCTTTGAAAAAATCCAGCGTTCCAAGTTTCAGGCTATCCTTTACATAGATGTTATAATAGCCCTCCCATATTTCTTTGTCAATCGCATCGGGTTTCATCACGTTCCAGCCATAAGTATCTCTGAAATTCTCCGCAAAATTTTCAGCTGCCGTAGCTCCCTCTGATAATTGTGCTTTAATGAACTTAGGATTAAAAAGATTGGTGCGGGTTTCCGTCCATATAGCCTCTTTCAAGCCCTGCACGTTGGGGTTGTATTTGTTTCTGTAATCATTAAAATATCCATCCGGATCTTTCCCCGTTTTTACACGGATGCTTGCTGTAAGCCCTCCCATAAATTCGTAAACATGGTCAAGGGAGATGGGGCCGGTTACATTGGAAGAGCGAGGGTGCATCACCACTTCCGTATTTTGTAACATTGCTTCAAACATTCCTTCTTTGTATTCGCTCCAGTTTCCTTCAGCATACATCGCTCCCATATTTTTAATATACTGGTCTGCTATTTCCTTATCTGTTTCCCAGCTATCCCCCTTTTCTACCATGCCCATAATGCCTGTACCGTAATGCCCGTTCACTCCGCCAAAAACACGAACTGTTGAGAATTTTCTTGCATCGGCAGGCGACAACCCTTTTTCTTTCATCATTTTCTCCGCTGTTGCAGTTCCTTCTTTCACGTAATTGTTATACTTGCCATTATCATCTGCATTGGAAGCTACTTCAATGGCTTTATTGATTAAATAAACCCGTGATGCTGCAATATCCCTGAACTGTCCTGAAGTTTGCACTACTACATCTATTCTTGGGCGTTTTAATTGTTCCATTGGAATCAGTTTGACATCGTGCATCCTGCCCCTGTTGTTCCATACAGGTTCAACACCAAGCATATAAAAAATCTGCCCGATGTTCATTCCCTGATCCCGGATAAACTCGCCACCCCACAAAGAATAAGCGATTTTCTTAGGGTAATCTCCATGCTTGGCAATGTGCTTTTGCAATACCTGTTCGGCCAATTGTTTTCCCGTTTCAAAGGCTTCTTTAGTTGGGGTTAATTCCGCATTTATGGAAAATAAATTTTTACCTGTTGGAACTGATTGTGGATTGGATATGGGATCTCCACCGGAAGAAGGTGTAATATATCCTCCGTTCATTCCATTGATAAATGAACTTAGTTCAAGTTCAGGAGAAGCAATTAAGTTTTGTTTGTATTCGATGATGGAAAGTAGTGTTGCTTTGTATTCCTGCAAAGTTTGCAGCATTGCTTTTTCTTCCTGCACAATTTTGGAAAGCCTTTTATTAAGAAGTTCTATTTTACCATTCAATGCTTCTGTTGATTCCTTGCTTTTCAGGATAGCCTGAACCGCAAGCAGGTCTTGTTTTTCTTGGTTTTCAGATTCGGATATGACAGCAGTATTGTCTAAATAAAAAGAAATCCGAGCTTTAACAGCTTCAACTTCCGCTTTGGATTTTGATTGAATAGCTGCCTGAAAATTTTCTTTTGTCGCTTTGTAAGCGAATAAAATATCGTCAAGGTATTTACGGTCATTAGCTTGCTGCATGAGCTTTTCCCCGATTTGAATTTTCTTTTCTTGAATGCCATCTTTAATTTTTGAACTTTCTAATAGTGCAAATACTTTTCCCTTTTGTTCAGGTTTTTGCATGAATGACAATAGCTTTTTAAAACCTTTGTTTTTTATTAAATCAACTTTCTTTTGCATACTGCTATTAAAATCAGCAGCCGTTTCAAATTTTTTCAGATTCTTTTCATCCAAAAGCCCGGAAAGTTCTTTGAATGCTTCGTCTTCTTTTAAGGAGGCAATGGCTCCTTCAGTTTTAGAATCAGCTTCTAAAGTAATAAGCAACACCTTCAAAGAATCCTCTGTAAGTTTAACTTCATGCTTTTCTTTATTCTTTGGGTAAGAATAGGAACTATATCCACCTTGTTCCTGTTTTGGGTAAAGTAATTCCAGTTGTGTGAGTGTCTTTTTATCTTCTTCGCTGATGAATGATAATGGGTCGGCTCCTTTCTTAATAATCTGTATTATAATATCGCTGGCGATGGTTTCATAATCATCATCCGCATGATGGTGGCTATCTCCTTTATAATGCGAATGGTGATGATCGTGGTTTTGATCGTATTCTTTTGAAAGACTACCCTTTTGTTCTTCCAATTCTTTCAGATTAGTTGCCAAAGGATTAATTGCCATCATTCTTACTGTTTCATCTATTTCATCATCGGAATATTTTACTCCAAGAGTATGCAAGCCCATATTGATTTTTTCCCTTTCAATGTGATGAACGTAATTGTGCAGGGTGTTGATGGTTTCTTCGGATAATTGTTCCATATCCTTTTTGGAAATGCTTAAATCTTTATACAGGTTGAGTGAATCGGAAAGTATTCTGATTTTATTCTGATAAGTCTTTTTAAGAGCCGCATCCTGGATGTCCGGGTATTTATGTAAAATATCTCCCAATTGTTTTAAATCTCCGTACAGTTCAGATTCCGACTGAGGTGGCGTAAGATGTGAGATCATGGTAGCATACGTTCTTCTTTTTGCCATCATTGCCTCACCGATGTTATCAATGGAGTAAATGTATAAGTGCGGAACAGGAGCTATCAGTGCTTCAGGCCAATCCTGTAAGGAGGGTGTAACTTGTTTCCAGGGAGTGAACTCAACGCTGCCATGCGCCCCGAAATGGGCTACTACGTCAGTTTTGAAAGCCATGCGAGACCATAAATACGATGCAATATAAGCATGAGGCGGAGCCTGTTTTACTCCGTGTGTCATTTTAAATTCATTCTCACCCAATGCAGCTGGTAACAGAGGAAGTAAACAGATATTTCCAAACCGAACTCTTGGAATAGCAAGGTATAAGCTATCATTAACAGTAGTGGTCATATATGTACCTGGCGCTTTTCCGTATTGTTTTATCACTTCCTTATAACTTTCAGGATCGAGTTCACTCTTGCACCAGCTCTCATATTCGTTCACAGGAATCAATGCGGGATTCCCTTCTTTTACAAACTCCTTTAAAGTCCCTTGTGCATAGTCGCCCAGCAAGGGTCCTTCTTTTTGTATTTTTTGTAGCAACGCTTCCGTAGTTTCAGGAAGCGCTCCGGTAGTATATCCTTCGCTTTTCAGCTTCTTTAATAAACTAAACAGGGAACTCCCAACTTCCAAACCTCCGGCTACGATACCGTTTTTGCCAGCTCCCTTATAATAGTAAACACATAATTTCTTTTCTGAATTGGGTTTCTTTTTCAGGGATAACCAGCGTTCTGTGGTTTCACAGAATTTTTCTATTCTTCCGGGAATAGGTTTGTAGGTATGATACCCTTCTTCATTTTTATATTGGGCAGCAACGGCATACGGATGAATACCTCCATCCAACTCAGGTGTAACGATGCTTTGTCCGAACATTCCTCCCGACATTCCCTGCTGATCTTTCATCCAGTCTTCATAGCTCTGTTCGACTATTTGCGGATTCAAAAGAAGTATATTTTTTTCCTGCAACCATTTTATTACTTCATCTCCCTTGTTCATGGTAAGCCTGCCATGAGGAAAGTAAATAACCAAATCAGGATTCAGGGTTTGCAGGTTTTCCAAACGCTTTTCAAATCCTGCTACCGCCACTACATTGAAATTTCTTCTTTCAAGATTCAGAATAATGCTATCCTGGTAGGTTCTGTATTGTGTTTGAGGACTTTCCTGTGAATTAATGATGACAATAACAGGCTTTTCTTCTTTGAAAAGTCCTTCTTTCTTATAGTAATTCCAGTATTCAGATGTCTTAGTGAAAAAATGTTCAGTACCAATTCTGTAAAATACATCTTTGGGAAATTTTACCGGCTCTTTAATTTCATCAGCAAATAAATTTTTTCCATCAAAAATTTTCCGTGAATAATTTAGCCAGCTTTTAATGTTCGTCTCTCCGTCATTTTCAAAACAATCGGAGATATACTGCAAGTCATCACCTGTGATATTGCTAAAGTTATTTTCTTTGCTGGTCGCAGCGAACACATGGACTTTGGCTCCATTGTCCATTGCTATTTTCAGGTTAGCACGTTGTTCTTCCGATAACATACTGATATGAAAAAGATAGATAACCGGATAATCTATAATGGATAAAAAATCATCCTCTTTCACATTTACCTGCTCGGTTTTAATAAAGCTGTTATCGTTGGCTTTAGCTATTTCAGCCATTTGTGAATCGGTAAAATTTACCAAAGCAATTTTTGTGGGTGCATAGAAAAAAAGATAAACACCTATTGCTATTAATAACAGGATTGCAGGAATGAGTACGTATTTATTCTTCATAATTATTCAGTATTTTCAGGTATATAAATTATTTCTCCGTTTTCTAATTGGTAAGCTGTTCCGATTTTTTTTCCCTTGCCTTCGGAATTGCCTTTTGTGCCTTTGTATTTTTCAATTTTCTTTCCTTCCTTTTTTATGATTTCCATATTCTCTTTTCCAGGATTTTTAACAATGGTAAAATCTTCCTTGGAAAACACTTCGGGAACATTGAGCCGTGTTATCAGTCCGATCATGAGGGCAACGGAAAACACCATCCCCAAATCAAACAGGTTAGCCATTCCTGAAAGAGGGTCTGTATCTTCTTCCGAGCCTCTTAATCCTTTATTTAAAAATCTTCCTCTCCTCATGGCTATTTATTCTGTTTTAAAATATTGTATAGGAACTCAAGGTTATTCAGGTCTTCTACATACCAGCGTTGCTTAATAAGCTGTGTTACGAAGCCAATGCCCCCGGTAAAAAGTCCGAGAACAGTAGCGGAAAGACAATTCTGCATATTCTGAGCCATAGAACCCATATCACCGGATGCCATATCTACCAATGCTCCTCCCATCGGAATCAAAGTTCCCATCAATCCAAGCATGGGGCCAAGACGAGCCAGCGACTTGGAGGTACTGAGGTCTTTTTCAACAGCCATCTCAAAATCAGACAACACTTTCTCCGAGTAAAGAGAATCGTTTGTATGGGCGACTAAATCCTTTAAATGAGCCGTGAAGGATCTGTCTCCTTTGATTGCGTTAATTTTCGCAACCAAATTGGTCTTATCATTTTTTACTTCCTTAATAGCACTATTCACTTCTTTTGAATATTTCAGGCGATTGATGTACATTCCAAAGAAGCCTCCGAGCAGAATCAACGCTTTTACAAATGCAAAAAGCAATAATATAATTACAGGTATCAGTAATCCTGCGGCTATCCAATGAATAATGTTATTAACCTCTCCCATAGTTTTGTTTTTATATTTAGTTTGTATTTTATTAATCCCCAAAGTGAGAATGCCGCAATTATGCTGAAACAAATTATCAATGCCATTGGCTCTATAATGAACTCGTTACTTTCAAATGTTTTTGTTCCGAAAACGATAAGAGGCAGAAACATGGCCAGTAAAATCTGAACCAGTGAGATCAGCATTTTCAGTTCTGTACGAATTTCCCATTCTCTGATTATTTTTTTTAGTAGAAAAACTCCTGTCATTAACAGAATAGCCACTCCAAGCGAAAACCCAAAGGCGATCATACCAAATGAAATTCCCTCTATGTACAATAGGGCATACACCTGAAGAAAGTAAAGACTTGCAAGCAATATGACTGACGGAAATGCAGAAAGCCATTGAAAAAAAACTCTCCATTTATTAAGGTAGTGAGACTTGATTTGCTCCAATGAAAGAAAAATCATTAGCAATGATTCAATGATCTGCACAATAGCAACCACTGATATTATCTGCGGTTGGTCGAGTATTTTTAGTAGTGTTTGATTATTTTCCTGGACAGTCAGGAAATGGATAGTGAAACCAAATAAGGCAAGAAATGATACGCCCGTTATCAATATCTTCCTTGATTCAGCAATAGAAAGATTGAAAACAGTATAAGCAAAAGAAAACAATACAAATACAATCAGGAATATCCACATAATTCTTTCATAAAATTTATAATTGCTGCTGCTCCCACTTTGGATTTCCCTTGTTGCCACTGGTATCATAAAAATCAATAAAATGCAGCTTGTAATAAATTCCCTCGCTGTTTTTGATAATATAATTCATTTGAGGGTAAATGATAAAAGTGGAAGTACTGTAATCGTATTTTTTCCATTTATACCCGATAGCAGTTAATTTAGAGGAAAGTGTATAACTTAAAACATCTGAATAGGTGATTTGTGAAAAAGTTTTTAGGGAATCCATTAAAGCGGAAGTGCCGTACCTGTTAATCAATACTCCTGTTACAAGGTATGGAGTGGAAAGCGCCTCAAGGTATTGAGTGAACACAATATCCCAATCCGCTTTAGGTGGTTCAATGATGGCGGTGGATTTTGTAGTGAATGATAAAAAAGTAAAATTATACGTACTGTCTTTATTTATTTCTATTGATGTATCTCCGTTGCCATTTAATTCAGCAAAACGGATTGTGTATTTATTTGCATCTACGCTCTGAAACTGAATCTTTCTGAATCCCTGATGTGCGCCTGTTTCGCTATAACCTCTGTCTATAATATAAATCTTATTGCTTGAACGCCAGTCCCCAATGGCTGTGGAATCGGATGCGCCAGATGGTGCATCGAATTTTTTAATATTCCCAAAACCAACGGTATCTGTTACCACTGTAAAGTTGGTATTGCCTGTATTGGCTGCATACATAGCTTTTGAAGAATTGAGGATAACACGGTATCCGTCCGATGTTGCCTCGAAAGCTATGTCCCAAGCGGTCTTTAAATTTTTGCTGACCATTGTATTGGTCTTTAAATCAAAGAATATCTGCCATTTGTAATTAGATTCCATATTGACAGTAGATGTAATTACATTTCCTGCATCGTGAGCAGGAACAGGCAGTTCCTCTTTTTGGCAGGAAGCAAAGAGGAGGAGAAGAAGCCCTACTCCAACTCTCGCCAAAAGGAAAGGAGTTTTCATTTTCATTTCAAATTTCATTTCGTACTATGTAGATTAAAGTCAAGTTTTATAAAATATGTCCGGCCTGTTCCAATGGGTACACTACTGGTGCTGGATGAATGTCCTGAGCCGGAAGCGAAGGCAGGTACATTTTTTACATTGAATAAATTCTTGCTGCCAACAGTAAGATTGATGCGTTTTTTCCATAATAGTTTTGATACAGAAAGATCTGCTGTGTGGTATTCATTAATAAATGTGGGTGAAATGTTATTGTTAGCATCCACCGTAAAGCCGGGGAGTTTGCCTGTGTATTTATAGAACAATGCCGTTGTTAAATTGATTTTTTTAAACTCATACATTACATTACTGCGGACTTCCGGTGTATAGCTGAAAGGTTCTACATTCTGTGTTTCTGAAAGTATGTTGTACCTACCCGTATAGGAACCTCCAAGAGATATTTTCAGGTGATTAATGGCTATTTCATTGTTTAACTGAATGCCAAGCGTTTTGTATTTACCAATATTGACGTATGAATATTCCGATCCGGTTGTTTGTGCCAGTGTAATCAGATTTCTGATGTCATTGTAGTAAACGGAAGTTTCTATCTTATAAATTCGGTTTTCTTTGATTTTGCTGTAATTAGCTGTGAGGCTGTAATTGTCGGAATATTCTGCTTTCAGATTTTCATTGCCTTTGATATTGTGGTTAATGTCAACGAAATAGAAATAAAGGTCTTTTAACGAAGGGGCACGAAAACCTTTTGCATAACAGGCTCTCAGTGTAATATTATTTTTGATTTTATAACGAACATTCAGCGAAGGAACTAACGGAGCCTGGTAAACTGTGTTATAAGCATAACGTAGTCCAGGACGAATGGTAAGCGGTTCAATTGGTTTATATTCTGCGCTGGAGAATAAAGCATAATCGCCAATCTGCTGTTGTTTATCTTTTATACGAAGACCGTAGGCATTCTCAACATTGATGTCGTATCCGACTTCATAATTTATTTTTGCACTGTCTTTGCTGGTGCTGAATGTAGCCCGTGAATTAATCAGGTTGAATTTAGTTGTATCTTGATCGCTTTGATTTTCAGTTAATACTTCACTAAGCGTTGTTAAATCCTTATAGTATTCGTTTTTAATACGTTTATAATCATTGTAAGAAATGAGAAAATTGAGATTCTTGTTTTTTGCAATCTCTCCATTCAGAAAAACAGCATTGTCTATCCGGTAAGTCCGGTAATAATCATCAAAAGCGGTTTCCCCATAGGGAGAACGAGGATAACCTCTGTTGCTAATCTTCTCGTAAAAGTATCCGCCTTTGTAATTGAGGGAAAGTTTATTGATTTTGCGGATATATTGCAGATCCCCAAAATATTGTTCTTTGGGTTTCCATTGCTGGTAACGGTTACTATCAGCAAGCTGTGGTTTGTTATTGATGAATGAGATTTTATCACCATCTTTCCATCCGTCAAAAAAATTTCTTCCTCCCGAAACAGTGAATTTATTTTTGTTCTTATTGAAACCTACTTTGCCAGTGAGGTTATAATGTCCAATACTTTCATAATAGGAATTGATAGTTGTTTCAATAGTATTTAGTTGCGATTTTTTTGTAATCAGGTTAATGGTTCCTGCCAGTGCGTTTGTTCCATAACTTACCGACATAGGGCCTTCTATCACTTCAATCCGTTCTATATTGTTGAGATTGATCTGCGATAAATCAATATTACCGCCCAGCCTACCTATAACCGGTACACCGTCAATCAAGATTTTCACATTTTCCCCCGATACACCTTGTAAGCTCATGCTACTGCCCAAAATGTTGTCCTGGCTGATGCGTATGTTCATTTCGTTGGTAAGCACATCCCGCAGATTTTGTGCGCCCATCGCATCAATTTTTTTCCGGTCAATGATTTTGATTTTGTGTACTGCCTTTTCGGGACTATTGGGAGCATATTGTCCCGTTACTACCACTTCATTTAATACCTGGTTTTGTTCTTTGAGGTAATATATTTTGTTCGTGTTGAGAATAAGTGTATCCATGAGTTTTTCATATCCTATGCAACTAATCAGGATTTGAGACCTGAGGTTTAAGATAGAAGCGGGAATAGTCACTGTGCCATTGGTGTCTGTTAATACAACCTGCTCTTTGGTTTCAGAGTTGATTGGCTTAAAGACCACATGAGCAAATAAAACGGGTGATTTATCTGATTTGGCCAAAACGGTAATGGTTTGCGAGTAGCTTATGTTTGCAATAACAAACAACGCGATGAATATTATTTTTCGTTGTGTTTTCATTTTCTTAATACATTGTTTCACATTTAAAACCTGCGTTTGAAATCATTTCCTCTATTTGCTGGGGTTTTAGTCCATGACCTTCAACTCTCAATACTTTATTTTTATCTTCAAGATCAAATGACCATCTGTTAATTCCCTTTATTTGATTAATAACAGGAGCGACCATTTTCTTCTGATAGTCATTTTTTACATCCGTTTTAAATAGAAATATTTTCATTTTTTTATTTCCTTTTCAAGCCTTGATAATTTTCTATTAATAGAAATGAGATAAATGATAATTCCTAAAAATATAATAGACAATACGAGGACTACTACGTAAATTTTCCCGGATATTCTCAGCACATCCGCCATCTCAATATTTTCAGTTTGCTGCTGGGCAAAAGAAAAAAGTGTAACGAAGGTGAATGCAAGTGTTAAAATTTTATTTTTCATTTTTAGAACCTATAAACTTTATTGTCATTCAAATATGTTTTGGGTTTGTGCATAAAATCTCATTTGCTTCGAGCAGGAGTGATGCCTGATCGAGCAGTTCATTAAATACTTCTGCTTCTTTTGGGCTAAATACCAAATGAACCTGCCTGCAAGGTGTTGGCAGGGTGATACTTTTACTTTCCGGGAAAGGTTCGTTTTTGTGCAGTTCAGCAAGCTCAGAGATTGCATTCCTGAAATTCCTGAACTCAGCCCTGTCCATGACCATCATGGTTGTTCCGAAAGCCAACTGAATGTGTTCACATCTTTCACATTGTACCACGTATCCTTTTTCGCAGTGATGAAGTATTTTGAAATCGCACATGGTTTATTTGTCTTTACTTGTTTTATTCTTTTTTCCATTTAAGGCTTGCATTTCAAGATATGCCCTGTATTCTCTTGGGTTGCCGGAGAAATGATTTTTACTTAATATCCGGTTCATCTTGCGAAACCAGCTTGGTTGTTCGGAATGTTTTGCGTTGTGCCTGCTCATCGTATAATTTTTAAGAATAAATAATAAGGTTATCCAATAAACTTTGCCTGCCCTGCGCTTCGGACAATAATTCATTTTCAAGGTGCAGGGCTTTAGGAACCAACACTTCATCCTCTATTTGTGCGTGTTTCCTTAAATCATTTTCAAACAACTGCAACTGGATAAGAAATATTCTGTACGGAAAAGGAGTGATGGAATATGCCGGGGAATAGTCCACGATTACTTTTCTCACCTCCGCCAAATCGTTTTCCATATCATTATGCTCTGCAATGAAAGTGCTGATAGAATAGCTTTTCATTACTTCAATCAACTCGTTACTTTTAAATCCTTCGCATCTTGCTTTAATAAGGAATTGTATGTATGGAAACAGTATTTCTTCCTCTCGTTGTATATGTTTGGTCAACTCTTTTTTATAGGCAATAAAAAAATTGCTCAGTAAAATCAGTAAAGGATGTGTGTCCTTGTACTGAAGGTATAAGTGGTAGAAAGATTGTTCTATTTCAGGTAATTTTTTTCCGAGATAATAGTCATGGGTTCTGCTCAAAAAATCCATGATGGCCTGTATGGGAACATCACGAAATTCATCCTGAACATGAATTGTACCTTCAAATGATTTCAGAATTTTTATAAGAAACCCCGGTTCAATGTCATATTTGCTGCTTACTTCTTTTAAGTTTTTTTCGATACAGGCAGGATACAGGTTAAACCGTTCAAAAATAAAAGCCAGTTCAGGGTTTACGGATACTATGTCTTGAACTGTTGTTTCTTCTGTTATCATTTATACTGATTTAATGCTTGGTAAATATTTTTCGTAGTACGCTTAATGACCAAATAATAAATTTTACAATTCCTTTTTTAGATTGTTCGGGATTCATTTTAGTATTGTTGGTTTCTTTACAGCTATCACACATTATGACGAATGATTAACTGTTCCCTATTCTTTTTATAAATGAATAGGGAACAGTAATAGAATTATTTTATAATCAGTTTTTGCTGAATATGGTTTCCATCCAGGTCAATACTTACGAGGTACATTCCTGCTGTAAGATTCTGATTGGAGAATTGCTGCTGATAGAAGCCGGGATTATTGTTTAATCTTTCTGACTGAATTTTTCGACCTGATAAATCATAAATATTCAGTACAGCGGAAGAAACACTCTTGTCAATGCTGTAAACGATGGTGGTGTTTTCACCGGATGACGGGTTAGGATACAGTGCAAGAGTACCAAGACTTTCACCATTTACATCTTCAATGCCGGTAGCACTTATCATTTTTTTAGAAAAGATGTAATTGCCGTTGGAACTTCCGCCAAATCCTGTAAAGGTGAGTTTCCAGATATTACCCGTACTTGTTTTAGCAAAGTACACCAATGAATCTTCAATCGTCCATGTACCACTGTATGATTTCCAATTATATCCTATCGTGTTTATCGGAGTAACAAATGTATAACTCGTCCAGGAAACATTAGCAGTATCAACCGGATATGCTTTGGCTGCGGTTAATCCCTTGTTTGAAAGAACCCCTGTTACTGAATAAGGCTGTGGAATAAATGCTGTGTATTGTGTAAATAATAAATCCCAATTAGCAGAAAGAGGCTCACGGTCTAAAGCTATATTGTTTTGTAAGGAATAATACCCAAAATTTTTCCCGGTATATGTTGCTTTTGCAAGAGAAACAGTAGTATCACTTGTGCCATTGAGATTAGCATAACGGAAAGTATAAGTTCCGCTTTGTAAATGTTTTATCCATAGTTTTTTGTAGGTGCTGTTTGCAAGTTTAATTACGAATAAGGAATCTGCTGTTACATAATGTGTAATGGAACTGTAATTTCCCCAGCCTAAATCACTTGAATTGCTCATGTTGCGTGGCATACTAAATGCTCCAAAAGCCCATGATGTATCCGAATTATAACGTGGTGTCCAGGTTGATAATCCTGTTGTGTCAAGCGTATTCCAGCCGGATGTATCCGCTGTTGGGTATCCCCAAAGCATTGTTCCTGTAACGGAATTAATCATTATGGTGGAACCCTGCGATCCTGTTCCGAAGGCGATGTCCCAATTATTTTTTGCTGATGAACCTTGTTCATCATTTTGCAGGCTGTACCATTTCTGATTGGCATAGCCTGTTCCGAGAGATACAGTGTCAATGACTGTTTGTGCATAGCTGCTACTCATTAATAATGCTCCAGCACAGGTAAGTAATATTTTTTTCATCTTTTTGGTTTTTGTTTATGTTTGTTTACTTTTTTATTTATGGATTATGTATTTTATTGTTTCCACTCCTTTCATTTACTAAGAACCCCCAATCACCTATTTTTTTAACAGCGTCCCTGAAAATTCCCTTTAAAACATCACGTACCCTTGTAGTATAAAAGAGAACATGACCGGGTTGAGTAGTTTTTTGTAACTTATGAATTCCTAAAAGTTTCTGAACTTCATTGGTTAGCTTTTCACTTCGCTTGCGTAGCTCTACCGCTTCAGTATATTTTTCGCGTGCAGATTTAGTTTGCTTTTCCATATCAACCATATCAATTCCAACAAGAGGACTGCTTCGTCCATCCTTCTTGTGCTTTCTTATAATGTCCTCGGAAAGCTTCAGAAGCATTTCCGGGTTACGGTTGATAGGTATATTTGCCATGCTTAAATGGTAGCGTTTTGTATTTTAAGTTTATGTTATATCGAAACAATATTTGGGATTGAATCGGGTAAATTTTAGATTGAATCCAATAAACATTATATCCAATCCCATATTTCTGACATAAAGCAAAACAACCCCAGAGATTTTTCTGAGGTTGTTTATTTGCTTACGCAGTTTCATTAGTTTCTAATCCGTGAAGTGATGAAAGAGAAAGTGATTCCTCCCTATGAAAATTACAGGTGGCAGAATTTTTCTACTTTTCATTTTTTTTAATTTGTAATTCTTTTTTCTGAAAATTCACGATGCAAATAAACGGAGGGAAAAACTTCTATACAATACCATAAAGTAGGTATTTAGAATGATTCTAAATAAAATACCCTAAATTGGGTAGTCAGGCAATTGCGAGAGTTGAATAAATACCTATTTTAAGATATTGTTGAAACATGGCGAAGATTACACGACATAGGAACCGGGCCTGTTGATAATCGCAATTCCACGGGAACAGAATGGAGAAGGTATTAGCTGGTATAAATTTTGAGTGTTTTTACCGTTTCAGAAGCAGATGACAACAATCACTTTTGGTTCTGAGAAAGATCATTGTTAAAAATAGCAGTTGAACATACTTTCACCCCAAAAAATCATGGAAAAAATATTTGAAAATAAAGTCGCCATTGTTACCGGAGGAAGTTTTGGTATTGGTAGGGCGAGTGCCATTGCATTCGCCCAAAGAGGTGCAAAAGTTGTGGTGGCCGACTGGATGGAGGACAAAGAAACAGTTGATGCTATTAAAAAATCCGGTGGAGAGGCTATGTTCGTTAAATGTGATGTTTCAAAATCTGCTGATGTAACGTCATTGGTAGATAAGACCATTGAAAAATACGGGCGATTGGATTATGCCCTCAACAATGCCGGAATTGAAGGCGTATCAGCGAACACAATAGATTGTACAGAAGAAAATTGGGATAAAACCATTGGTGTTAACCTTAAAGGTGTATGGCTGTGCATGAAATACGAAATCCCGCAAATGCTTAAATCAGGAAAGGGCGCTATTGTCAACATCGCATCCATAGCTGGACTGGTTGGATTCCCGACATTACCCGCTTACGTTGCAACCAAACATGGTGTGGTTGGCCTCACAAAAACGGCTGCTTTGGAATTTGCAAAACAGAATATTCGTGTAAATGCAGTATGTCCCGGAGCTATTAAAACTCCCATGCTTGACCGTTTCACAGGGAAAAAGAAAGAAGCAGAACAGCAGTTTGCCAATATGGAACCCATCGGGCGATTGGGACTACCCGAAGAAGTGGCTGAAGCTGTGATGTGGCTTTGTTCCGATGCGTCTTCCTTTGTTACCGGAGATGCTATGGCAGTGGACGGAGCTTGGATTGCACAATAAACATTCACTTAAAAATGGTTAATTATGAAAGCAGAAATCGGAATTTCGGAAAATGATAGTAAGAAAGTAAGCAAGCTGCTTACAGAAATACTATCTGATGCAATGGTTTTGCTTGTCAAAACCAAAAATTTTCACTGGAACATAACAGGACAGAATTTCAGCGAACTTCATGCCTTCTTTCAATCCCAATATGCGGAAATTGAAAAAGCGACCGATGATATTGCCGAAAGGATTCGTTCATTGGGATATCCTGCCATAGGAGCCATGAAAGAGTTTTTAAATCATGCTTCCATTAAAGAATGCAAAGAGGCGAACCTGAAAGCAAGAGATATGCTTAAAGAGCTTGTTTCCGATCACGAATCAATTATCAAAAAATTACGTGAAGCAGTTGATGACACTGCCGGCAAATATAAAGATGCAGGAACAAGTGATTTCTTAACCGGACTATTGCAGCAGCATGAAAAGATGGCCTGGATGACACGTTCGTATTTATGAAAAAAAACTACCGCAAAATACTGATTGCAGTTGATGGCAGTAGTTGCTCAACAAAAGCTGCGAAAAAAGGTATCCAGTTGGGGATTCAACTAAATGCAGCGATAGCCGTTATCTATGTGGTGGACGATAGCTTCGTTGCACTTGGCACAAATGAAACTTACGGTTCTCCAGTTACCATATTAAATGAAATGCGCCAGGAGGGAATTTCGGTACTTGACAAAGTATCTTCAAAAATGAAAATTGAAAAATTTCTTGAAGTGGGAAAACCTTTTAAAGAAATCTTGTATAAGGCAAGGCATTGGAAAGCTGATTTGATAGTAATGGGTACTCACGGAAGAACCGGATTAAAACATCTGCTTATGGGAAGCGTGGCGGAGCACGTAATAAGAAATTCAAAATGTCCTGTATTTATTGTACCTATAAATTAAAACATGGGAAATGCAATTTCAACAATGGAATCTTTATCCAGCGTGATGGATACACTTCGCAAGCGAGGATATAAAGAAGATTTTAACACGAATCCGGGAAAAGAACTCCTGCAAACGAATCCTGAAGAATTTATTATTGATAAAACATATCGGTTTGAAGGAATAACGGACCCGGATGATGAAGCTATACTTTATGCCATATCTTCTAAAAAGAATAATTTTAAAGGCATCCTGGTAAATGGTTACGGAATTTATGCTGATGAATCTGTCAATAAAATAGCGGAAAGGTTAAAGATCAGAAAAACATAAAAGATGCGTGAAAAAATTATGAATATGATCCTGATAATCCCTGCCTCTTTATTTTTGCTTGTGATGTATATACAATATATAGGTTCTGTATCCTGGAAATTTATAACTCGTTTTATTCATTTATACAGCGAAAATTAATAAAACATGATCCGAAAATTAAAATCAGGCGAATACCGTCTTTATTCAAGAAAGAAAAATCCCAAGACCAATAAGCGCAGGAATTTAGGAACATTTAATACATTGAAGGAAGCCAAAAAGCATGAAAGGGAAGTTCAATATTTTAAGAGCCATAAATAATTACCATCCATGAAAATAAATAAAGCCTGGCATGAGAAAAACAAAATGCCAAAAAATGCAAACTTTGAACAGAGGGTAAAGTGGCATATTGAGCATAATAAAAACTGCTCTTGCCACCCAGGATTTCCTGAAAAGTTGATGAAAGAAATGAAAAAGAAAGGAGTTAAATATTGAGAAGTTTATAAGATTAGCTTTATTCCCCCATTAAAAATAAATCCATCCGTAGGAGCCCAAATTTCTCTGAACTGCGGGTTCTGAATAGTTCCTGTGTACATACTTTCATAATGCTGCTGAATAGTATTAATAAAATTTCGGCATTAAGGAATAGACTGAAATGCTTCCACATTCTTTCACAATGCGTTTAAACGCATCTATATTAATCCTGCTCCTAATGCTACTGAAATAATTATCAGCATTACTGCAACGAGTATTTGTATGAATTTGAGGGTTACTTTCTTCAATAATTTATTCCCGATAAATGCACCGGTTATTGCAGCCAGTGTAGCTATCACAACAAGGGTCAAATTATCATTTAGTCCTGCCTTAGTGAATCTTGTAGCATAAACCGTGAGCCGGGTAAAATCCACAAAACAAGAAATTACCACCGTAGTCGCTATAAATGTTTCTTTTGAAAGACCAGCCTTAATAAGAAAGGCACTGCGTAAAGCTCCCTGATTACCTGAAAGGCCACCAAAAAACCCACTTAATACTCCACCAAGCGGCATTTGTTTTTTTCCGAATTGAAGTTTATTTAGAAAAGGTACAAGATCAAGTATCGCAAAGAAAATAAGCAGGATAGATATAATGAATTTTACTGGATACACTTCAAATGTTTTTCCATACAAATGATAGCTGAATAATGGTTTAATATCAGGAATATGTAATAGTAGCCATGCTCCTGCAATGGCAGCTATAACAGCAGGGATACCAAAGCGTATTAAAACTGTTTTATCGGCTCCTTTACCAACTAATGCGAGTTTAAAAATGTTATTTAAAAAATGCACTATTCCTGTAAGGCCAATGGCTAAATCCACCGGAAAGAAAATCATAAAGACAGGCGTGAGTATCGTCCCTAACCCAAAGCCTGAAAAGAAAGTGAGGATTGCTGTAATGAATGCTGCAAGTGATATAATAACTATTTCCATATTTTATTATTAATGATTGATAATTTTATTTTTGTTTTCTATCCACAGATAAATCGCTATTGTAGAATAGCTTATTAAAACGCCTATAATTATTCCTGCAATAACATCTGCCGGATAATGAACACCAAGAGCCATTCGGGAGTAAGCCACGAGAGATGCCCATATAAAAACAGGAACAATAAATTTTCTTCGGGGAAACAAAGTTGAAAATGCCAAAGCAATTGCAAAAGCTTCAATTGTATGGCCTGAAGGGAAAGAAGATGAACCTGCCTCCGAGAGTTTAACTATATCGGGATAATTTACAAATGGGCGTTCCCTGAATATTGAGTTTTTTAACGTCCAACCTAACGTTGCAGAAACAAGTAATACTGTAAGGATTTTAAAAAACTTATTTCTTATTTCTGTTGATTTTAATTTTATGGAAGTTGACAGGACAGCGATCAGTAAAGCAATGCTTACAAATGAGGTAGTAAACGAGATTAAATAAAATACATCATCCAATAGGCTAAAGCGATTATGATGAATCAGCCGAAGTAATGAAATGTCGTATTCAGAAAATTGAGCAAAAAAACTATCCAATTTATTTATCCTTTTTTAATTTATAATCAATGGAATATATACCACCACCTTTGATGAACAAAAAAATACTTCCGATGGTCATTGAAAAATCCGTCCGGTATTCATGCGCCATTGACCAAAAGCCTTTTTCTATGAGGATAGGATATTTGGTTGTGATGAAAGCAACTGTCATTATAAATAAAAGAGGAACCGCAGCAAACCGTGTGAGAAAACCTATTAAAATTAAACTACCGCATAGAATTTCAAATGAGGCTGTAAATTGTGCCCAAAATTCAGGATTCTCAAAACCAATCTTTGCAAACCGTCCTG
>Ga0156174_1093_pt1 | contig 19252 bp, 14 predicted proteins | sample RifCSPlowO2_12_FD_107827 | JGI IMG/M metagenome (GOLD analysis project Ga0156174, IMG submission 107827) | Bacteroidetes bacterium RIFCSPLOWO2_12_FULL_35_15
CGATCCCTGCAAATGTTTAGAAATAAATTTATACCGCTGTGACAAACATTTGCAACTTGCAGTATCTCCGCATTTATTTTAGGTGGTGTTACGCGCCAGGCGTTTTTTTTGCTTCTCAAACAATGCAAACCTTCTGGGGGTATGAGAAAGTGATTACCTGAATACTGGCAATCACTTTTGTTCGAGCCTCATAGATTTTTTTCCGTTCGTAATTTTCCGTCTGCTGTGGATTTGAGAGAAAGAGTCAACTGAATACTAGCACAAAATAAATTCGAGCCTCATAAATTCTTTTCCGGCTATTGTCTCAAATATTTCGTTCAACTTACAAATTTTTCTTCCGAGTGATTTTGCTCTACCGCTTGCGCGTAACATCTGTGTTTACGAAACTAGTTTCGTATTATCGTTCTTTTTTGAGATATAGGCGAAACTAGTTTCGTTTATATCCGAATTGGACGTAGGCGGGGAAAGGCTCAATTTTGATAATAAATATAAACTTTTTATGCTTTTCCCTTGTTTCATATAATCCTTTTTCTTTTTTTTAATTAAACTAGCTTATTGTAAGAATTATCTTATTCAAAACGGCTATCAGCTATGCAAGATGCGATTTGTTTTTCAAATTCGGAAATAAATTTTTACAGCCGCATTGTGATATTTGTAGCAAGGTTTTCTCTATTTATAAGCTTGAATCAAAACTTCAGTTGGAATTTTCAAACTATCATGTAGCAGTCGAATCATTTCAAGCGTTAATTTTCTTTTCTTATTTAGTATTTCACTTGCTCGGCTTTTAAGCCCAACAACTTTAGCCAGATCTGTTTGATTATATCCCATTTGTTCCATTCGGAATTTTATAGCTTCAATAGGGTCAGGAAATCCAATAGGAAAATTTTCGTCTTCGTACTTTTCAATTAAAATTCCTAATATTTCAAGTTCATCACCTTTCGTTGAGCCTTTCTTTGAATCAAATATCAGTTCAAGCCTTTCCAAAGCATTTTGATAATCTTTTTTTGTTTTTATTGGTTTTATTGTCATTGTTTTTAAATTTTAGTTGCGTCAATTTTGTCATATTCTGCATGGGTCCCAATAAATCGAATCCAAACCATTAGGAAATCATAGTTTATTTTAACAATTAGCCGATATTTATTCCCTTTAATATTAAAAACAACACGATTGTCAGCCAAAAAACTAGCACTTGGATATTCTTTTTTGATGTCTTTTGGACTCTTCCATTCAATATTGCTGGTTTCTTGATACCACGATTTCAATTGTTGTTGACTATCGGAGTGTTTTTCCCAAAATTCCCGTAATATTCTTTTTGATATTATCCTCAATTTCCATGTTTTTACAAAGATACATAAAGTTCCCAAATTGGGAAATATTTTTAATAATTTTTTTAAAGTGAACATTTTTCATTGCCTCTGTGTCCTATTAGTGTAATCATAAAACATAAAATCAAAATATATCCAACTTATCAATCGGACTTTTTATCTGATCAAATCCTTTTGTGGTAATATGTGTGTATATCTCTGTGGTCTTACTGCTTTCATGCCCCAACAAACTTTGAATATAACGCAAGTCTGTTCCTGCTTCCAGCAAATGGGTTGCAAAGCTATGACGTAAAGTATGTACGCTTATTTTCTTTTTTATTCCAGCTTTTCTAGTCGATTCTTTCATTATTAATTGAATACTTCGCGGTGAATATTGATCACCGGTTTGTCCCTCAAAAAGCCAGACTTTTGGTTTATGAGAAGAAAAATAAATTCGTAATACATCTAATAATCGAGGTGATAAAATCGAATACCTGTCTTTCTTACCTTTTGCTTGTGCAATACGAATTTGCATTCTTTCGCTATCAATATCTATTAATTTAACATTTACTAATTCGCTCAGGCGAAGTCCGGCAGAATAACCAAGCATCAATATAGCTTTATGTTTAATGTTATCTGTTGCTTTAAATAAGTCCGCAATTTCTTTTTCATTCATTACAACCGGTAATGTTTTTTCTTCCCGTGGTCTGTCAATCAAATAAACTTTTTGCGGTCCGCCTAATACTCGTTCATAATAAAATTTTATCGCATTAATAGCTTGATTTTGGTAGGAAGATGAAATTTTTCTTTCTATCACCAGATACCTTAAATAAGTAGTAATCATTGGTTCATCAATCGTATCAATATCTGTTTCATTATAATAATTTATAAATTCCTCAAATGAACTTTTATATACTGATATCGTTCGTTCACTATATCTTAGTTCCTTCAATTTAAGAATAAATTCTTCCGGACATTCATGGTAGTTCGGTATATCGAATTTTGAGATCCTTAATGTTCTTGTGTTATCACCCTCTTCTTCTTCATATATCAGTTTCAGATTTTGATATTCAGCAATTGTTTTTATCTCAGCTAAAAATTTTTCAGCAAATGGTATGCTCCAGCATTTGTTTTGAGTATTCCAATTGCAATAAGGGTAGTTTTTTATTGTTTGGATCAATTCCTTATTAATTCCGAAAATTAGTTTTAATCTTCCTGCACTGGTTTTAATAATTAGTAAATCGTTTTTGCCAATTTTTCGTTCACGGCTGGAACTGAAATTAGTTTCGTGTTCAGCATGTATCACCAATTCCGTGATCCTGTCTTTAAAATATGATTTTAAACATTCTAGGTTTTTATCATAATTTGGTACTATCCAACAGTACTCTTTAGTGTTCCATTTACTATAACCCAAAGAAAGGATATATCGGATATCAAAATCGTTCTTGGGTAATTTTATTGCAATCCGCTTTCCGAAAACAATAATAGATACACCTCTTGCCTTTTGATGGGTGAATTGAGTTCTATCCTCAGAAAACTCCTCAGGTAAAAGAATGCTTTCATTCGTTTCCCTTTTAATTTCTGATGCTTTTTGCGGATATTCTACATCAGGAAATAAGGTTTTTAATAATTCAAATGCAGTTTTTGTATAAGGTATATGCCAGGTTTGATGAGTTTTACTCCATTTAGTATCCGGTATTTGTTTTAGCTTAGATGCAATAATATTATTAAAAGGAAAATCAATTTTAATTCTTTTTTCATCTTTATGAAATAATTGACTTGCTTTCATATGTCGCTGTTTTTATTGTCTTAATTGTTGCCTCATTTTAAACTATGAAACCAAAAATAAAAACAAGTAAAGAGTGCGATCCGGTTTGGAAAGCCTTCTTTACTTGTACTCAAACCACATGCAATTTCTAATCTTGTTTCCCAAACATCAGTAATTCATTCACCTGAATTTCGGTAACATATTTTTTTTGACCGTCTTTGTCGGTATAGTTACTATTGATCAATTTGCCTTCAATAGCTACTTCGCTTCCTTTTTTAAGATACTTTTCAATAATGTCTGCCGTTTTTCCCCAGGCGATCAAATTATGCCATTGCGTTTCTTTCACCAATTCGCCATTTGTATTTTTATACGACTCATTGGTTGCAATACTCATTTTTGCTAATTTTTTTCCGCTTTCTAAGGTTTTAATTTCCGGATTCATACCTAAGTTGCCGATCAATTGTACTTTGTTACGTAATGCGTTCATTTTTTTAATTTTTTTAATAGGTTAATAATTAATTTTTCTTTTTGCTTCACCGGATCATTTTTAAAACATAAAAATAAAACGCGCACAAAAATTCTGCAGCAAACATAATTTTACTTTTAATAAATTGATAAGATTCTTATCTAACGGTCGTCTTATTTATTTAACGGTCGGTCTGTTTAGTTAACGGTTAGTTTTTAATCAAAATTGATCGAGAATTACATTTTTTAAAGGCTTTTGAACCTGATTAAATTTAATTAGAGTCTGTCCATAGAGTCGACATTAAAATTAGAACGTCATTGCGATGGAGGAACGACAGAAGCAATCTCATTAATTGTTGAGATTGCTTCGGTTAAAAAAAGCCTCGCAATGACGCTCAGGATAAGCTTTATTCTTAAATAATTGATATTGAATCGGAATTTGCAATTTCGTAATTCTGTGTTTAATATTTTTGAAAAATTTGTTTATACGAACATTATAGACAGATCCTAATTAGCTTCCTGAAAAAGATAGGTTATGCACTGGCAACCCACATTCAGTATTAATAAATGCAGCAAAATAAACTTGCTCTTGAAAAAACCGTTTTTAATAATTGAATAATTTGCGTTAGGGATTCCTTCGACAAGCTCAGGATAAAATCCGCGGAAATCCTTTTGTGAGGAACGAACAAAAGACCTGCCTGCCGGCAGGCAGGTTGCAGCCCTTCGGCTTTGCTCAGGATAAATTCCTATCCCGGACCCGCAGGGGAACGCCCTAAAAGTTTGCTACAAAATTATGAAAATTGTATCGCATTTATTCCACAATATTTCCATCCCTCATTATCAGCTTTCTATCCGCCATGTTTGCAAGTTCTTCGTTGTGTGTAACAATTACAAATGTTTGTTCGTATTTTTCGCGAAGAGTAAAAAATAATTGATGTAATTCTTTTGCAGTTGCAGTATCTAAATTACCGGATGGTTCATCAGCAAGTATCACAGCAGGATTATTTATCAATGCTCTTGCAACAGCAACACGTTGTTGTTCACCACCCGAAAGTTCATTTGGTTTGTGGTTTATCCGATTAATTAATCCTAAAAAAGTTAAAAGTTCCAATGCTTTTTTTTCTGCTTCTGATTTTGAAACTCCGGCAATAAATGCAGGAATACAAACATTTTCCAAAGCAGTAAATTCAGGTAATAAATGATGGAACTGAAAAACAAATCCAATATTTTTATTTCTGAAATCGGCAAGTTTTTTATCACTTAAGCTCGAAATAAGGGTGTTGTTTATTTCCAGGGTTCCGCTATTTGCTCTATCCAATGTCCCTATAATGTGCAGCAATGTTGTTTTCCCGGCACCCGAAGGACCAACGATCGAAATTACTTCCCCTTTATTTATCGAAATTGAAACACCTTTTAATACTTCAAGTGTTGCATAGGATTTATGAATGTTTGTTGCTTTTATCATGTTGGAAGATTGTTCTATCAGGTTTTTTATTTATTGAAATTTAAACACATAGATACATAGTTTTTATTTTGTTTTAAGTTTTAGATAGTACTACGATAAATCGGGAAAACATAGAAACGCTATGTGTAAAAAATTTATTTTTCTTTGTTTTAACTTTTTTCTATGTATCTATGTGGTTAAGTTTATGAGATTTTTCTAAAACTATACATGCTTTTTTCTTAAGTAAAGGTAATCGAAATAATATAAAATCTTTAACGAAACAATATTCAACTGATTGGCTTTAAATGTAGATTTGAAATTGTCGGAATAGCTGTTGATCACTTTATCTCCTTCATCATTAATAGAATTTTTCCATGCCAGATTTAATGAACTTCCGGGAGCAAATTGCCATTGAAAATTCATATCCATATTAAAGGCGTTAAAATTAAAATCATGATTTTGGCTGTAGCTGATGTTGTCAATTAAATATCCTTCTTCAGTTAAATTATAAAAACTTTTGTAATGTGCCTTTACCCAATATTGGCGTGCTCTCAAGCTTAAGGATAAATTATTCCGGAATAAATAACGGGCTTCCAGAATGTTTTCCATATAATTCATTTTACGTACCCCAAAAATGATGTTGCCATATTCATCATTATTTACCCAACCTCTGTCGCCATCATCAATATGATATCCTATATATAATACAAAACTAAGTTTATCACTTACACGTACTGAATTTGCTATGTTAGCACCAATGTAAGGATTGTATCCAATAGTTTTTGAAATAAGCGTTGTGGATCCTCCATGAATATTTAATCCAATACTTAATCGTTTCCGGGAGTCGGTGTTTAATCCTGTAAATCCCGAATAATTTCCCGGCCTCCTTAGTATCCTTCCCGGGGTTCTTGCCTCATAATAATCAATTCTCCCTATTGGTTCTGCATTACAACCTAAATAAAAATAATAACGATTGAGGAATGCAATATTTTCAGTCAAATTAAGATTCAGACTATTGGTGCGATGTGTAGTAAAGTTTTCATACTCTTCCGCGGAAAATGAAAGTGAAGAATTTAAGATTTTCCCTTTCGGTTCGAACTGATAAAGTGTGACAGCAATTCCATTGTTGTAATAATTTGTCTCATTGGTAATCCCCATCGCATTGTTATTAAATGTAGGGTTCATGGCATTTCTATAAAGATCAAATTGAAAATTGCCGCTTATTTTACTCCAACTCATGTGATATTTAAATCCAAACAGATCAGTGTATTGATTTGCAATGGTGTCTGTTTTTGTAAATACATTGCTGATAGCAGCCGAACAATTTATTCCGTAGGTTCCTTTTTTATTATTTAAAATTAAACCGGCTCCCGTAGAATTCGCATTACTATAATCCATTTTACGGGTTACATTGGTATTGATCAGATATACCGATGAACTGTTTTTCATTTGCTGATCAAAAACTATAATATTATAATTCGAAAATGGTTCAGTTAAAATTTTGCGTTCGTTACCTAAGCTATCTTTAGCAATGGCATACGTATTATTTAATACCGCATTTAATAATCCTATCCCCATTCCATTAGTTGTTCTTCCGGATACTTTTGCAGCATTTAATAATTTAGCCTGATCAGGATTTTTTATAATTTTTTCTCCATCCTTCAATTGATAATACGCATCATAATATCCGCTTGGTTTTCTTCCTATTCTTCTCGAATAAAATAAATCGCCTTTTTGAAACAACTCCGTTCCTTCCCTGAAAAATGGTCGTTGCTCATTATACTGAACTTCAAAAGCACTTAAATTTTTTACAACATTGTCGCTTTGTACTTGTGTGAAATCGGGTAGGAGGGTGGCATCAATCGTAAAACTTTCGTTGATCCCATATTTCAGATCAAGTCCGCCTGTTACATTACTAGTATAATTACTCTCGCCTTTTATATTTGTTGGATAGTGTGAAGTATAAGCTGTGATATAAGGAGTAAGCGATAATCGAATAGGTGCTTTTATGTTTTTTATACCTTTCAGATATCCAAAATACTTTATGAAATTTGCATCTCCCTTTTTCGTAAGTGCCCATTGGTCAAATTCACCGTTTCTAATTGTATTTCGGGTTATTTGCAATCCCCAGATCTGTTCATCGGTGTTTGGAAATCTCACTGCCGAGAAGGGTATTTTCATTTCAACACACCAACCTTTATCATTTATTTTTACAGCACTTTCCCAAACAGCATTGTATAGATAATCTGAAAATTTACTATCTCCCTGCAAGCCGGCAGCGGAAACTATAAATACAAAAGCATCCTGCTCTGTATTATAAGTATCAAATACAATTCTGAATTCATCTGCATTCACTCCTTCATCACGGTTGCCAAGTTGGCGGCAAATGCTGTCACTGGCATTATCATACATCATCGCACAGACATAAATCGCTGTATTGTCATAAATAATTTTGACCTCAGTTTGGTTTTTAACCGGTAATCCTGAAGTTGGATTTGCTTGTAAAAAGCTACTGGTGGAAGTAACGTTCTTCCAGGCCTCATCATCCTGCACCCCGTCAATTTTAGGGCTTTTTTCGGAGCGCGTAGTCACATATTCTTTCCGAACGATCGCAGAATCCTTTTGTGCATATACGCTTGATATAAAACTGAATAAGAAGAATAAAATAAATAATCGCTTTTTCATAGTTGCATAAAAGTAATTCTAGGGGTAATATTCTATAATGATATTTCAATAAGCGGTGAAATTCACCTGATAAATGGTTATTCTTTTCATTGTAGGTGCTTTCAGTATTTATTTTAAAGATATATTTTTTCTGTTTATAAAAAACAAAAGCCATCGTTTTCGCGATGGCTTTTACTTTAAATAAAGATTTTCAGGACTTTACAGCGTTTTATTTACTGTAGTACTAATTTTTCGATCTCATTTTTCCCGTTTTTTTCAATTACTGAAAAATAAATACCGGAAGGTAAATTCAAAGAAAGGTTTTCTGATTGTTGTGAAAGTGTTTTACTAAATACTTTATTTCCTAATACATCATAAATAGATAATGTTGATGTTCCAGTTCTATCTGTATTAACTGTTATATCACCATTTGATGGGTTTGGAAAAATAGTTGTATTTTTTAATTTGTATTCGTCAACTCCAACAGTTGATACAGCACTTCCTATTAAAGCAACAGCATCATATTCGGGCCAATAGAATCCCGTATAATCTCCAATAGCCAAACGAACCGCATCTACTTTATAAGTTGTTGTCGGGATAACAATATCTAAAACATTACAACCAGATACAACATTAACAGTAGTTGAATAAATGGTATTCCAAAGTCCTGTTTGTACATCTCTTAAATAAACGGTATCGATTGTTCCGGAATGATTTGTTTCATAGATTCTAATTGTATCCACATACATCTGGGTTGAATAACCTACTTGAATCCATTCTCTTGAACCAAGAGTATTACTGAAAGTCCAGGCATTAGTTATATCTCCACAATTTGGATAAACATCGGGAGCTCCCAGTATTTTACAAGCTGAATTGGCATTTGTACAATTTACAATTGTGAGGCTGTATTCGCTGGAAACCCCCAAAACAGTATCGGCATAAACAGTAGTTTGTGAATTAGCAAGATTTGCTACCAATAAAGCAAATAAAAGCAAAGCTGATTTTGTAGATTTTTTCATATTTGTTTTTTTTAGTACGAGATTAAATTATTTTACAATAATGAATTTGGAATAATAGCTTTTATTATTTGATGAAAATATACAGATATAAGTACCTTCCGTTTCAATTACTATTGCCAGACTTGTTTCTATTGCTTCAATTTTCTTTTCAAAAACTTTTTCTCCTAACAGATTAAAAACTTCTAAGTTTCCTTCTTGTTTGCAGTTAATTGTAATTCGCTCACTGGAAGGATTTGGATAAACATTAATTTCTTTACTATCAGTATTGGTTGTAATTCCTGTTGTGAGTTGATACAAAATACTAAATGGAGATGCTGATATATTTTGGTTTGTAGCATTATCAGAACAAGTTGCACTATTTATATCTACTGTAACCATCCCTTGTGCAGTTGGAATGATATCAACCGTATAAATGATTCCGCTTACTGCGATAAAGTTGGACGCTGTTCCATTTCCAATAATTAGATCACTTATTGTAAATCCTGTAACAGTTTCTGAAAATGTAATTGTAACAGGAATAGGAGATATTGCTGTTGGATCACTAGCAGTAGTTGAAATTACTACTGTTGGGGCCACATTATCAAAAGTGCGGGTAAATGAGGAAGATGCAGTATTTTGGTTGGAAGCTCCATCAGCACACATATTTGCTAACACATTTATTGAAACTACTCCTTGTGATGTTGGAGTAATATCGGCTGTATAAACTGTTCCGCTAAGCGCAACAAAATTTCCGGCAGTACCATTTGTAACCGAAATATCGGCAATGGTAAATCCGGTTACCGTTTCGCTAAATGTAAAAGTTACCGGTATTGGCGAAACATTGGTAGGATCACTTGAAGTGCTTGAAATTGTTACGGATGGATTTGCAGAATCAAAAGTAGGGGTTAATGTATTTGAAGCTGTGTTTTGGTTGGATGCTCCATCAATACACATATTTGCTAACACATTTATTGAAACAAGTCCTTGTGTTGTTGGAGTAATGTCAGCTGTATAAACTGTTCCGCTGAGCGCAACAAAATTTCCGGCAGTACCATTTGTAACCGAAATATCGGCAATGGTAAATCCGGTTACCGTTTCACTAAATGTAAAAGTTACCGGTATTGGCGAAACATTGGTCGGATCACTTGAAGTACTTGAAATTGTTACGGATGGATTTGCAGAATCAAAAGTACGGGTCAATGTATTTGAAGCTGTGTTTTGGTTGGATGCCCCATCAATACATACGTTTGCTAACACATTTATTGAAACAAGTCCTTGTGTTGTTGGAGTGATATCAGCTGTATAAATCATTCCGCTAAGTGCAATAAAATTTCCGGCAGTACCATTTGTAACCGAAATATCGGCAAGTATAAATCCGGTTATCGTTTCACTAAACGTAAATGTTACAGGTATTGGCGAAACATTGGTTGGATCACTTGAAGTGCTTGAAATTGTTACGGATGGATTTGCAGAATCAAAAGTACGGGTCAGTGTATTGGAAGCCGTATTTTGGTTGGATGCTCCATCAATACATACGTTTGCTAACACATTTATTGAAACAAGTCCTTGTGTTGTTGGAGTAATATCGGCAGTATAAACTGTTCCGCTGAGCGCAACAAAATTTCCGGCAGTACCATTTGTAACAGAAATATCGGCAATTGTAAATCCGGTAACAGTTTCGCTGAATGTAAAAGTTACAGGGATTGGTGAAACATTGGTAGGATCACTTGAAGTGCTTGAAATTGTTACCGTTGGTGGTATAGCATCTGCAAGATTATAGGTGATTGAAAAATAATTTGATCCCTGATTCGGATTGTTCTGATTATCATAAAACATTGCTCCGAAAATTTCACACTCTGTTAAACCGGCTGTTGTAGGAATTAGATCAGCGGTATAAGTCAGTGTACCTGTTTGAACCAGATTGCTGATGGTTCCATTGTTTGTTCCGAAAGCCGTTGCATCGAATAAATAAGCTTCTTCATCAAATGTAATGGTAAGCGGAATAGGTGATACTGTGGTTGGATCTGTTGCTGTAGTCGTAATTGTTGCTATTGGGCCAAAAAAATCAGGAGAGTATATGCCCCAAAATTGATTTTTGTAAGAGGTGGGATTATTTACAAGAATAGTTTCATTATTGTAACCGATATCTTGATTTGCCCAAGAAGCATTTGTAGTGTAAAAATCACCACCAATTAAAAGATTACTGCCCACAACCTGAACTTCTTTTATAAACTGTTGTTGGTAACCGGAACTAATCAGTATATGTAATCCATTCGCACCAAAATTAGTTGTTCCGGTAGAGTTGTATATTTGTACAAAATTATCACTCCAATCATTTCCTACTGCAATAATTTGGTTGGACGAATTTACTGTAAGACTATTGATTACTCCTGTTGGGTATTTTGCCCAGGATTGAACCAAACTCGAATTATATTTTACTACCATTCCATTTCCACTTACTGCAGGTCCAAAATTTCCTCCGATGTAAACATTATTACTTGCATCTAAGTCTATATCATAGATTGCTATACCGAAAGTGGTTCCGGTAGCATCTGTTGCGTTCCCGGCTGTTGTGGCAGGTTTTTTTACAAGAAATCCTGTTGGGGTGGTATTTGTAAATGTTAAGCCTCCTGTTGTCGTAAATGTATTTTGAAATTGACCTACCGCATAAATATTATTTGCATTATCAAATTGAACTGATTTTACCTCCACATTAGCAACTGTTGGAGCAGAAGAAATAGCTCCCCATTGAGAATTTGCAACATAGCTTCCATCGGCAGGGTTATATGCCGCAAAAAAACCACATTTTGCAGACGAATATCCAATTGTGGCTGTATTTGTAGCGCTCGGGTCGAAATCAACGTATGTACCATTAACGCTGCCACTAATGTACCACCCTGCAATAAATATTTTCCCGGATGTTGGGTTAATGGCAATATCTTCCGGAAGAATAGTGTTTCCATTTGAACTGGTTACACCACCAAAATTTCTTGCCCATAAAAAATTTCCATTACTATCGTACTTAGCAAGAAAAGTTTTTCCTGTTGCAGAAGATAGGTTATAAGTAACACCTGATGGGTCGAAATCGACAGTTGCATCTAAGGTGCCTGTGATATAAATATTTCCTGTGGCATCGGTAACAACGCCTCTTACCCCAACATATGGTGAAGTCGAAGTGCTTGTTGTTGTGAGCAATTTTGAGAATTGCAAAACTCCTGCAGCATCAAATTTATTAAAGTAAAAATACAAACCTGATGTTCCGTAAGACGTTCCGGGGCTGAAAACATCAAAATCAGCAGTCCCTGCTTTGCTTGCTCCGGCTAAGAAAATATTTCCACTATTATCGGAATAAGAACATTCAAGACTTGCATTATAAGTGGAAGTTCCTGTGATGATGGAGCCATAGGCCAAATTTTTTAATCCTTGTGCTTGTCCTGAAAAGGTGATTGCGCAGATTAAGGTGATCGAGAGTAATAGTTTTTTCATAGCTTTTTTTCTTCAAAGGTTTATATTATTTATGTGCATGTTATGCTGTTTTATCCAAACGGACTTCTTAAATGATTAACGTTATTGTTTAAGGGTTTATCGTTTTGATTTTTTAATTACTTTTAAATTTTAATAGCTAAGACGCTATTTAAATTTCGCTAAAATAAAATATAATATCACATACATTGCGGGGTCAATCGAGTGCGACCCCTTCGACTTTGCTCAGGATAAACTCCGGGAGCGTATCGAGAAGGCGGGGAGAATTTTGAAACAATAAGCTCTCGCACTTTCTCGATACACCTTCCAGAAAAGGAAGGCTACTCGAAATGACAACCCACATTGGAGATAACAAATAATTTAAACAAAATTTAAACAGGCTATAAGTAATAATGAACACCAGATTCATTCAGTTTTCTTTATTGATTATCATTTTTTCTCTGTTTTATTCTGTTGCAGCATTTTCTCAGCAAAATAAACCGGACAGTTTATTTCGCTTGTATGAAACTCAAACAACGGTTTCTAAACAGCTCGATGTTTTAATTGGAATTTGCAATTCAGATTTTATACATGATAAAAGCACACAAAATTTTGTTCAGCATGGAATAGAAAATATTCAAAATAATTTTTCAACTAAATGCGATACCGGGAAATATTATTTAATAGAGGGTTACCTTTATTATTATTCCGATGAAAATTCCAAATCGAAAAATAATTTCTTTCATTCTTTAAATTATTTAATAAGTTGTTCTGATCTTTCAGTAAATATCCCACAAGCATACAACGGAATTGCTAGTGTGTACAGTTCGGAATCTAAATCAGATTCTGTACTTTTTTATTATCAAAAAGAAATTGATTTTTATCTTAAAAATAAACAGTTTTCTTTTTTGCCTAAGGCCTATTTTAATTTAGCGTTTGAGAAGTACGAGTTTTTTGATGCGAAAGGAGCAATTACTGCCTGTAACCAAAGTATTAAATTCGGAACTATTCAAAAAGAATATAAAAGTATTGCCAAAGCTTATAGTTTACTCTCCAGGATAAGTTATGATCAGAATACCAAAATGAATTATTCTTTTATTGAAAGTGCAATTTATTTTGCAAAAAAATCGAATGATACAGTTACTTTATCTGATACATATACTAAATATGGTTATTATTTAACAAAAGATAAAAAGTATAAAGAAGGACTTGAAATTGGTGATCAATTAAAGGAACTGTTTCTTTCGAACCCCGATATCTATAAACTGGAATTCAATTATTATCAATATTTTTCGAGATACTATTCTGCAATCGGAGATATAACTAACAGCTTACTTTTTTATAATAAAACAATTAACCTTATTCGAAAAAACAAATTGGATGAAAAAAGTTTTGGTTGGATCTTTAACAACATGGGCGATGTGGCATGCAAAGGAGGTGATTTCAAAAAAGGAATTATTTTTTTAGATTCAGCCATCTATTATAACAAAAAATATAATGACATAAATAATCTTTGGTATTCCTATTATAATATGGCATTGGCAAATCAGGCATTGAAAAATTATAAACTTGCCAATGACTATTTTCTTGAATATTTAAACCTGAATGATTCTATCATCAAAAAAGAAAACCAGGATAAACTTGCCGAACTTCAAACTAAATATGAGCTTGATAAAAAAGAAAGCCGGTTGAAATTATTGAATTTGGATAATCAATTGAATAAGAAAAATACTGAAAAACAAAGTCAGCAAATTTTATTCCTGCTTGTAATTATTGCTGTTACAGTATTACTCATCGTATTGGCTAGTATAGCTTATAACATAAAGCGGAAAGCCAATATTCTATTATCAAAACAAAAACAAGAGATAATCGAAAAAACCGAACAACTCAATAAACAAGCTGCCGACATTGCCATGTACAAAGCACAAATGAACCCGCATTTTTTATTCAATGCGATCAATTCTGTTCAGCAATTTGTATTGGAAAAACAATCATCAGTGGCATTGGAATATTTAAATGATCTATCTAAACTGATGCGTAGCACCTTGAATTTTTCTGACAAAGAATTTATTTCAATAAAAGAAGAAATAGATTATTTGCAGCAATATATCCGATTCGAGAAATTACGTTGCGATAATAAATTTGAGTTTCATATTTTCGTTACCGATGAAATTGATATTGAAAATACCTGTATTCTTCCAATGCTGATTCAGCCTTTTATTGAAAATGCGGTAAAACATGGTATTATCCCCAAAAATGCAAAAGGGAATATTTATCTGAATTTTGAAAAGGTGAAAGATTTTAAAAATGAATTTTTGAAAATAACTATTTCTGATGATGGTGTTGGTAGAGCCTTGTCTCAAGCAACAAAAAAATATGATGTTATTGCACATGAGTCGAAAGGAATGGAAATAACAGAAAATAGAATTTTTAAATTAAATCAAAAACATTTTCCTGAACCTATTAAAGGCATTAAAATAATTGATATATTCGTTGAGGATAAATCTGCCGGAACAAAAGCAGAAATTTTAATACCATTCATTGAATTATTTTAATATGACAAAAGCTATTTTGGTGGATGATGCGCCTTCAAATTTGCAATTATTGAACGGTTTATTAAATGAATATTGCCCGACTGTTTCGGTGGTCGCAACTTGTACAAATATTAAAGATGCCGAAAAAGCCATTAAAAAAAATGCTCCCGAATTGGTTTTTTTAGATGTTGAATTACAAAATGAATTAGGTTTTAATCTGTTTGACCTGTTTCCTTCGCCTGATTTTGAAGTTGTGTTTACTACCGCTCATGAAAAATACGCATTACAAGCCATTAAATCATCCTGTTTGGAATACTTGCTAAAACCTATTGATTACAGAGAGTTGATAAAAGCAGTGGAGAAATTTGAAAAACAAAAACAACTTACAGTAAACAAAAAGAAAATCGAAGTTTTACTTGAAAATGTTAACAATAGTAAGCAAACAGTTAATAAAATTGCTATCCCTAATGCAAACGGATATGTTTTTTTAAATACTTCAGAAATCTTATTTTGTGAGGCTGATATGAATTATACAAAAGTAGTTACAAGCAATCGCGATTCATTTCTTTCTACAAAAAATCTGAAAGAATTTGAGGAAATGTTAGATACCGAAGTTTTTTTTCGTTGCCATAAATCATGGCTCATAAATCTGAATTTTATTAAACAATATTCCAGGATAGATGGTACACGTGTTCAAATGACAAATGATCAATGGATCGATATTTCCGTTCGAAAAAGAGATGATTTTTTAAAAATATTCAATAGAAAATAATACGGTTTATTAATAGTTCAAAATAGTTTTAAAAAATAATATATCCACTTTAACATGAGTAAAAATAATAAATTCAGAGGTACTGGTGTTGCTATCGTAACACCATTTTACAAAGACAATGCTATTGATTTTAAATCTTTTGGTAAATTAGTTGATCATATTATTAATGGTGGAGTGGAGTATATCGTTGTACTCGGAACCACAGGTGAATCAGTTACCTTGACCAAAGAAGAAAAAAAATCTGTGGTTGCTCATGTAATAGAAACCATTGATAACAGGGTTCCTTTGGTACTTGGTTTAGGTGGAAATAATACACAGGAAATTTTAAATAGTTTGAGTCATTCTACCGATTTTAATCATATTAGTGCTATACTTTCTGTTTCTCCTTATTACAATAAACCCAATCAGCGTGGGATATATCAGCATTATAAAGCTATTTCAGAAGCATGTCCGGTTCCTGTCATATTATACAACGTACCGGGCCGAACAAATTCAAACATTACTGCCGATACAACATTGAAATTGGCTAATGATTTTAAAAATATTATTGGCATAAAAGAAGCTTCTGGTAATCTGGAACAATGCATGAAGATCATTAAAAATAAACCCAAAGATTTTTTGGTAATTTCAGGGGATGATTTACTTACGTTGCCAATGATAGCTTGTGGTGCCGATGGCGTTATTTCTGTGGTAGCAAATGCTTTTCCAAAAGATTTTTCAGAAATGACCCGTCAGATCTTAGCCGGTAATGTAAAAGATGCCCAAAAAATTCATTATAAATTAGCAGATATTATTGAACAATTATTTGCTGATGGAAATCCTGCCGGAATAAAAGCTGCATTAGAGTTATTAAATATTGCTCCTGCAAATTTACGTTTACCTTTAGTGAAAGTAAATAAAGCTACACAAAACGCTTTGGCAGAATTAATTGATACTTATAAATAAAAAATTTTGTAATAAGACCTATCGTGCAAATTACATTTTTAGGAACAGGAACATCACAAGGAGTTCCAATTATTGCCTGCAATTGCCAGATTTGTTTGTCAGATGACACAAAAGATAAGCGTTTGCGTTCTTCTATTTTAATTGAAGAAAAAGGTAAGACTTTTGTCATTGACACCGGTCCGGATTTTCGCCAACAGATGTTACGCGAAAATGTAAAAAAAATGGATGCCATTATTTTTACCCATGAACATAAGGATCATACTGCCGGCTTTGATGATATTCGGGCATTCAATTATGTAAGTAAAAAGAAAATAGAAGTGTATGCTTCTGCTAATGTGCAGGAAGCTATAAAACGTGAATTCGCCTATATTTTCAGTGATTTTAAATATCCCGGTATCCCGGAAATAAATCTGCATTTACTGGAAAATAAATTAACAACCATTGACGGGGTTGATTTCATTCCTATCGAAGTAATGCATTATAAATTACCTGTATTTAGTTTTCGGATCAATGATTTTACCTACATTACAGATGCAAATTATATTTCTGATAAAGAGAAAGAAAAAATAAAAGGCTCAAAAGTTATAGTTTTAAATGCATTACGCAAAGAACCTCATATCTCCCATTTTACTTTAGAGCAAGCCATTGAATTGGTTCAGGAGCTAAAACCCGAGAAGGCTTATTTTACTCATATCAGCCACCAATTGGGTTTACATGCTGATGTGGCAAAAGAGTTACCGGCAACTATCGAATTGGCTTATGATGGCTTAAAAATTCAATTGTAAAAAAAAGCCCATACCCTTTATCCCTTTCACAATGGAAGGGGGCGTATGTAAGTCATTTTACTGGGGATTTGAGGTTATATTTTTTTGAACTTTCATTAATCTTTGCCCTTGGCAATAAATCTCTTTTAAAATCTGCGAATCTGCGGCTACCTTTCTATAATGTTATCCGAAAAAAAACTTCTGATTTTGGTCAAAGGATTTTTGCATGGCCTCGCTGCTCTGTTATAAGAGTATTCATTTATTTCTTTATCCTTTTCTCCTGTGTTCATGCATTCAAGTGCCTATCAACACACAGTTGAAAAAAAGTAATAAATGAAAATAAAATAATGGATATTTAATATATCTTTGTTCCCTGAATATGATGAAGCCACGAATCATTTTAGATAGTAAACACTTCGAAATTACCGTTACCCGGCTTTGTTATCAATTAATTGAAGTACATAACGATTTTTCAAATACAGTCATAATCGGACTTCAACCCCGCGGAATTTATTTAGCAAAACGAATCCAGAAAAAACTTTCTGAAATTTTAAGCAAAAAAGATATTAAATGCGGTAGCCTTGATATTACCTTTTATCGTGATGATTTCCGTCAGAAAGAATTGGTTCCCAATGCAACCGAAATTGATTTTATCATTGAAAACAAAAATGTGATCATGGTGGATGATGTATTGTTCACAGGTCGGACCATTCGTGCCGGTTTAGATGCAATGCTCGCATTTGGCCGACCAAATGATGTGGAGCTTCTGGTACTTATCGATCGCAGATTAAGCCGTCATTTACCTATACAAGCAAAATATATCGGGAAAATAATTGATTCTATCGCTTCCGAAAAAGTAAAAGTTGAATGGAAAGAATCTGATGGAGCCGATAAAGTAACGCTAATAAATGGTTGATTTGTTGAAATAGAGAAATGGAGAATTTTATTCATATACAATTCAATAAATCTCCAAATCAATAAATCTCTAATTTTAAAAAGATGACTAAATTAAGTACAAAACATTTACTAGGGATTAAAGAAATAACAGCGGATGATATTAATTTAATTTTAAATACAGCTGAAAGTTTTAAAGAAGTCATTAATCGTCCTATAAAAAAAGTCCCTTCACTCCGGGATATTACTATTGCTAATTTATTTTTTGAAAATTCAACCCGGACAAAACTTTCTTTTGAATTAGCAGAAAGACGTCTTAGTGCTGATGTGGTTAGTTTCTCTGCAGCAGCTTCCTCCGTTAAAAAAGGTGAAACGTTAATTGATACCGTGAATAATATTCTTGCGATGAAGGTGGATTTGATTGTAATGCGTCATCCGAATCCGGGAGCTGCCGTATTTCTTTCAAAACATGTTGATGCAAAAATTATAAATGCAGGAGACGGGGCACATGAACATCCTACACAAGCTTTATTGGATGCGTTTTCAATAAAAGAAAAATTAGGAAGTATCAAAGGTAAAAAAATAGCCATTGTTGGCGATGTGCTACACTCCCGTGTAGCATTGTCAAATATTTTCTGCCTGCAAAAGTTAGGTGCAGAGGTAATGGTTTGCGGACCAACTACCTTAATTCCCAAATATATCAGTCATTTAGGTGTAAAAGTAGAACATAATTTACGAAAAGCCCTCGAATGGTGCGATGTTGCTAATATGTTACGCATTCAGCTCGAACGACAGGATATTAAATTTTTCCCTTCCCTAAGGGAATATACCATGCTTTATGGTTTAAATAAAGAACTATTGGATTCCCTCTCAAAAAAGATCATCATCATGCATCCAGGTCCTATCAACAGAGGTGTTGAAATAACCAGCGATGTGGCTGATAGCGATCAAAGCATTATTCTCGAACAAGTAGAAAATGGGGTAGCTGTCCGGATGGCTGTTTTGTTTTTGCTTGCCGGAAGAGCATAAAAAAATTAATTTGACAATTTGTTATACCAATTCTAAATATATTATTTCCGAAATTTAGCCCAACACAATCTCGATGTGTCTGCTTCAACGCAGAATGCTCGAAATGACACCAGCGCTGTCATTTCGAGGGGTAATTTTTTTTCAAAAAAAGCAATATAAAATGACGTCTATTTCATTGCTTACAGGATTATGTCCCCCTTTGAAGGGCA
>Ga0156174_1096_pt1 | contig 17335 bp, 6 predicted proteins | sample RifCSPlowO2_12_FD_107827 | JGI IMG/M metagenome (GOLD analysis project Ga0156174, IMG submission 107827) | Bacteroidetes bacterium RIFCSPLOWO2_12_FULL_35_15
TCAGAATACCTGTCGCAAGGATATCAGTAATGCCTCGAATACAATCAATGCTGCAACACCGATCCTTCTTACACCGAATGGAGCAGAGGTATGGAATGTGAGCACAACTCAGGCAATTACATGGAATACTGCTTCTCTTTATGGCCCGGCATTTATAGAATACAGTATTGATAATGGGGTAACCTGGAACAACGTAGTTGTTTCAACACCAAATACTGGATCCTATAACTGGGTAATTCCATTTACACCATCCACTCAGGCGAAGATAAGGATCAGCAATGTTTCTAATCCATCTTTGAGTGATATGAGTAATGCTGTATTCACCATTCAGATCCCAACACCTGTTGTAACAGCTCCAAATGGTGGTGAAACTTGGTATGCCGGTGAGGTCAGATATATTACATGGACACCTGCCACTTTCTTCAGTACTACTGTAAATTTAGAGTATTCACTTGATGCAGGCTCAACATGGGTTTCTATTGCAACCAATCAGACAAATAACGGTAGCTATTCATGGACATTGCCGAATTTAAATTCTGCAAGTGCACTTATTCGTGTTTCTAATTATGGTAACACTTCTTATAACGATGTAAGTGATGCATTATTAACATTACGTCCTTATGTCAGATTAATAACACCGAATGGTGGAAATCAGTTGGGTTCTTGTACACAAACAACTATTTCATTTGAAAAAGCACCAACATATACAGCTTTTAATATTGAATATTCAATTGATAATGGAACTACCTGGATAGCTATTCAAACGAATCAAACCTATTCAAGTACTGTAAATAACTACAACTGGAGTATTCCGAATACACCGTCAACTCAGACACTTATCAGGGTTTATCCTTTTGGTGTTGTTTCGCGTGCTGATCAGAGTGATGCCGTATTCACCATCAAAAAACCGGTAACCATTGTTCAGCCGAATTATGGTGGTGTATTGGTTGTAGCTTCCTCTTACCAGGTAAAATGGTTAAGCGATGGAATCTCCAATCTTTATGATCTGGCATATTCAACTGCAGGTCCAACCGGTCCATGGGTAAATATTGTGATAGGGTACAACACCTCTACAAATATTTATAACTGGAATGTTCCGAATGCCCCATCAACAAATTGTTACTTAAGGATCAGAGATAATATCAGTACCTGTAAAGAAGATATTTCGGATATGGCATTTACGATTGCTTCTTCTTCAAATCCAATTACAGTAACGGCTCCTAATGGAACTGATTCATTAGGTGCATGTCAAACCTATAACATTACCTGGACAGAATCAGGAGCAGCAATTGGTAATTATAATATCTCCTATTCAATTGATTATGGAACCAATTGGGTGCCTATTGTCTCCAATTACCTGACCACATCAGGTGCATACTCATGGGTGATTCCAAATATTAATGCTGCTGCAGCATTAGTAAGGGTACAATCGGGATTAAATCCATTGGTATTCGATTATAGTGATGCTTCATTTGTGATACGACCAGGAAGATTATATACAAACCCTGATGCATCCATATGCTCAGGAAGTTCCATCCAATTAAATACAACAGGTGGATCAAATTATACCTGGTCACCAACAACAGCATTAAGTAATTCAACTATTCCGAATCCGGTAGCTAATCCTACTTCGACAACGCAATACATTGTTACTTCAACAAGCGGAAGTTGTAATTTAAGAGACACTGTATTAATTACAGTGAACCCAAGTTCAGGACTTACTGCTTCTGTCTCAATAAACCAATCAACAAGTACTGTTATCTGTAGCGGAACTCCGGTTCTCTTTACAGCAACACCTACTAATGGAGGAGGATCGCCTGCTTACCAATGGAAAGTGAATAGTACGAATGTAGGAACAAATACATATACGTATTCAACTTCTACTTTAAATAATGGAGATGTTGTTTCATGTATCATGACCTCCTCTTTATTGTGTGTGAATAATAGTCCGGCTACATCCAATGCCATCACTATGACCGTTAATCCGAATGTGACTCCAACGGTTACAATTTCAACACCTATAACAGCAATTTGTTCCGGAGCCAATGCCGTATTTACTGCAACACCAACAAATGGAGGTGGAGCACCGGTTTACCAGTGGAAGAAGAACGGAGTGAATGTTGGAACAAATACAAATACCTATTCAAACAGCACCTTGATCAATATGGATGTGATAAGTGTGGAACTTACATCCAATGCAGGCTGTGCAAGTCCTTTGATCGTATTGTCGAATTCAATTCAAATGACAATTAATCAAAGTACCACTCCATCCGTTGCTATATCTGCAACAACAACAACTATTTGTAGCGGAGCGTCCGTATCATTTACAGCTGTTCCTACTAATTGCGGAACAACGCCATCATACCAATGGAAAGTAAATGGAACAAACTCAGGTACTAACTCAACTACATTTACTTCATCTGCATTATTGAATAACGCTAACGTTACTTGTGTTGTAACCTCCAGTGCCCCATGCAATACTGTAAGCACTGCAACTTCAAATATTGTTATCATCACAGTTATTTCACCACCTGCAGCTCCTGTTGCTACAAGTAATACTCCGGTGACAACCAATGGTACCATTAATTTATTTGCAAGTACAATTGGAGGAGCTACCTATAGCTGGACAGGACCGAATGGATTTAGTTCTTCTGCTCAGAATCCGACCATACCAAATGCAACAGCCGGTATGAGTGGAGTTTATTCTGTAACTGCAACTTTAGGAGCATGTTCAGGTACTGCAGGCACAACAAGCGTTACCGTTTCAGGTACACCTTCAACAGTTGCTCTTTCCGGTACTGTGATGAGTGAAGCAGGTAGTTTTGTGAATGGTGTAAAATTAGTACTGACAGGTACAGCACAAGATTCCATGAATACATCAAGCAATGGTCAATATTCATTTAATGTTACTCAGGGATCAAATCATGTTATTACACCAACAAAGAATAACGACATCGTTACCTACAACGGAGTTTCCACGCTGGATCTTGTGTTGATGCAACGACATGTGCTGAATACCCAATTGCTTGGCTCAGCATATAAGATCATTGCTGCTGACGTAAATGGTTCCAGTACAGTGACCAATCTGGATATTGTTTTAACAAAATCTCTGATCTTGCAAAACATTACATCCTTCCCTGGTAATAAACTATGGACATTTGTAAATTCAAGTTATGTTTTTGCTAATCCTCTAAATCCTTTCCCTTATGAAAATTCAAGATCATACAGCAGTGTAAATGCTGCTTCGAATCAGGATTTTACAGGATGTAAATTAGGCGATGTGAACAATAGCTGGGATGCAAATGTTGCGAAGGCAATAAGTAGCACTACACTTGGATTTAATGTTCCAAATCGTCAGGCTAAGAATGGCGATATCATAACCATCCCTGTATCAGTTAGCAACTTTAATGATATCAGCGGACTTCAATACACCATCAAATGGAATCCACAGGTTCTTGAGTTTATTGAAAGCAATAATGCCGCTTTGGATATGAATTATGGTAATACGCAAACTCAAAATGGAATGTTATCAACCTTATGGCTAACTGAAAACCTTAGTGGTTTGACATTGGCTGACGGAAGTGTAGTATTCGAGCTGAAATTTCATGTTATAGGACAAACCGGAGAATCATCACCTATCTCCATAACTTCTGATATTACAGCAGCAGAAGCATACAATAATAATATAGAAACACTTACCCTTTCCTTAAATGATGGAATGGTAACGGTGGATAATATGACCGCTGTAAGTGATATTAATGCAAACATATTTACCTTATATCAGAATGAACCGAATCCGTTTAATGGAACAACTACCATTTCATTTAGTTTACCGAATGATGAGAAAGTGCTGATCTCCATTTATGATATCTATGGTAAAAAAGTAGATGAGTTCATTGGTGCATATACAAAGGGAACACATCGTTTCCTTTGGAATGGCACAGATAGTAATGGTAACAAGTTAAGTACAGGTACCTACTATTATAAAATGTATTCCGGTAAGTATGTAAGTGCTAAGAAAATGGTATTGATCAAATAAGAGGTCTATTCTAAAGATCAGAAAAATTAATGATTACACCGGCCATAGCAAATGGTCGGTGTAATTTTAAAAATCTAAATTCCGTTTTGAATTAATAAATTTTTGTCGTGATGAAAAAAAATTCACTGTTTTATTTCCTGCTTTTGTTCCTCTTCTCTGGTAGCTCCTTCGGATCGGTTACTTTATTGATGAGACATTTTGATGCTGCTCCCGGAACACAAGTTACGGTTCCTGTCAGGGTTAAAGATTTTCTGAACATCGTTTCTGTTCAGGGAACAATACAGTTTGATCAGACCATTTCTTCATTTGTTTCTGTACAGGATTTTGGTTTATCAGGTATGAATGCATCAAGCTTTGGAACAACACAAACAAGTACGGGAAAACTTTCTTTTTCCTGGTTTGATGCTTCCTTGGTTGGGGTCACATTACCTGATACCGCAGTAATTTTTTCAGTAAAATTTAATGTTACAGGAACTATTGGTCAGCTCTCCACACTTTCATTTGTGAATGCACCTACCGCCCTGGAAGTGATAAATAATGCATTTGTTACAGAGACTTTGGTCCTCATTAGCGGAGCAGTGCATGTTCAAAATACCGTTACCCCTGCAAGTGTTACATTAAAAATGGATACTGTATCGGGTACGTATGGTTCACAGGTATTGGTTTCATTACGTGGTGTAGGATTTACGGATATTAACTCTGTACAGGGGACCATTCAGTTCAACCCAGCAGTGGTTTCGTATGGAGGTATAAGTTATTATGGATTACCCGGATTAGGTTCATCGAATTTTGGTACTTCACAAATTGCAAGTGGAAAATTAAATTTCTCATGGCTGGATGCAACCCTTACAGGACAAGATATGGCGAACAATGCGCCTTTATTCACAATGGTTTTTAATCTGATTGGTGTTGCAGGCGATCAAACCGTATTGAGTTTCGCAACATCGCCAACACCCTTGGAAGTAACAGATTCTTTGCTGAACACCCTTGCTGTGAGCACTGCAAACGGGAGGATAAATATCACAGGTTCTACCCTTACTCAAACACTTAAATTAAAAATTGATACTGTTGCGGGTCCAACCGGTTCACAGGTGATTGTCCCTGTTCGTGCCTGGCAATTTAAGAAGATTATTTCTGCACAAGGAACTATTTCATTTAATACCGGCATAGCAACGTATGCGAATGTGGAACAATTCGGATTACCAGGTATGGATCCAAGTAATTTTGGTACTTCACAGGTAAATAGCGGGAAACTGATGTTCTCCTGGTCTGATGCTACTTTAGTGGGTCAAACACTTGCAGATTCCTCCGTTGTATTTGCCATACGCTATAATATTGTGGGTTCACCGGGAACAATTACTCCGCTTGATTTTATTAATGCTCCAACACCGGTTGAATTTATTGATTCGACATTAAATACGATGAGTTCAGTTCTTGTATCCGGAAGGATACGTGTTACCGGAGTGATGACCATTACAACAAATAATCCCACTATATTAACCTATTGTACAGGGGATTCCGTGACAATCAGTTATACAACCATTGGAACTTTTAATGGAGGCAATGATTTTATTCTGCAATTATCAGATGCGACAGGAAGTTTTACTTCACCAACGCTGGTAAGTACCATCAGTGCAATTTCAGCAGGAACATTTCACTCAACCATCCCGCTTTCTTTAATCAACGGAGTTGGATACAGGTTCCAAATTATTTCAACAAACCCGGGTATCACCGGATCGGTTAGTACAACTGATATTACCATCTATCAAAGTCCTGCTATTCCTGCCTTACCGGTTGGGGGGACTTTATTTTGTCTTGATCCTGTAAATACTACCTATACAACAATTGCTTCTGCGGGAGCTATATCCTATACATGGACATTGTTACCTGCAGGTGCGGGAATCCTGACTTCTGCAGATACTTCTGCGGAAGTAAACTGGGATAACACATTCACTGGAAATGCACAGGTATTTGTTTCAGCTGGTAACGGAACCTGTCAGAGCAGAAATTCCGACACATTGGATGTTTCCATTTTGGCAATACCTGCTGTTCCTGCAAAACCTACAGGCATAGATACGGTTATCTGTGCTTCTTCACCGAATTCAACATATTTCATTCAGCCTGTTGCAAATGCGGTTACTTATGATTGGCAGATAAGCCCGGTTGGCGCAGGAACCATTTCTGGTGTGGATACTTCTGCTGTTGTTAACTGGAATGTTTTGTTCTCAGGTACAGCAAGCATCAGTGTGAGAGGAACGAATTCCATCTGTTCAGGTTCCTATTCTGTTGTAAGAACGGTTAACGTATTATTGAGTCCTTCAACACCCGTTCTGCTTTCGGGCAATACCAGTTTATGTATCAATCCAAGTAATACTACCTATATCATTTCATATGGAGCCAATACCACTTCTCATACCTGGTCATTGATAACCCCGGGAGCCGGAGTAATAACTCCTACTGACACTGTGGCAATTGTAGATTGGAATGATACTTTTACAGGCACTGCTCTTATTACGGTTACAGCGAGCAATGGAATTTGTTCTTCAATGGATAGCATTTGGGTTACTATTACTGCTACACCAAACAATCCAGGTGCTATTTCTGGCGGATCAACCATTTGCAGCGGAATCGCAACAACTTATTCTGTTATAAACGATACCGGAGCTACCAGCTACACCTGGTCCTTGCCTCTTGATTGGACGGGTACTTCAACAACTGATTCCATCTATGTAACAACAGGCAGTATCAGTGGTTCCGTTTCTGTGATTGCAAATAATAGCTGTGGATCAAGCTCTGCATCAACTCTGGCTGTGAGTGTAAATCCTACTCCGATAGTTACCGCTTCAGGAAGTACAACTATTTGTTCGGGAAATACTACTCCACTATCTGCTTCCGGTGCAACAGATTATTCGTGGTTGCCTGTAACAGGATTAGACAACCCTTTGATTGCCAATCCAGGTGCTGATCCAACAATTACAACAACCTATACTGTAACAGGAACAACAGGAACTTGTTCTTCTACCGACACAGTTAAAATAAATGTAGATCCTACACCAAGTATTTCTGTTTCCGGTACCACAACAATTTGCAATGGTTATAGTACCATTCTAACAGCAAGTGGAGCCGCATCGTATTCTTGGTTGCCTAATACCGGGTTAAGTGATGCATCGATAGCTAATCCCACAGCGACCCCATCCGTTACAACAACTTATACTGTAACGGGTGTAACACTAGGATGTTCCGCAACAACAACCGTAACTGTAACCGTTAATCCATTACCTGTTTTAACAACTTCAGGAAATACTACAATTTGTACCGGTTCTTCAGCACCAATAAGTGCAAGCGGAGCAACAAATTATAGTTGGTTGCCAATAACAGGATTAAGTAACCCTTCAATAGAAAATCCAGGGGCATCACCAATTTCGACAACTACTTATACAGTTACAGGTACATCTTTAGGCTGTAGTGATACTGCTCAACTAACCGTAACAATTGTATCAAATCTTGTTGTTTCGATCACAGGTACAGATTCCATTTGCGCAGGAAGTAGCACTAATTTAACTGCCACAGGAGCAGCTACTTATGATTGGTTACCTATAACGGGACTTGATGCATCAACTATCGCAAATCCTATTGCCAATCCAACCACAACTACTACCTATACGGTTACCGGGACAAGTGGAACGTGTTCAAGCACCGCTACTATTACCATAACAGTTACACCCCTTCCGGTAGTAACAGCATCAGGTAGTGCCACCATTTGTGCCGGAGCGTCAACTCCATTAGGTTCTGGAGGAGCAACAACTTTTTCATGGTTACCAACTTTAGGATTAAGTAATCCAAACATTGCAAATCCTAGTGCAACTCCTATAGCATCTACAACTTATACTGTTACAGGAACAACTTCAGGTTGTTCCTCTGAGGCATCGGTACTAATTTCAGTTAATCCTACACCAACAGCTAGTGCCGGATCAAATGTCACAATCTGCTCAGGTACAAACACTACACTTAATGCTTCCGGAGGAACTACCTATTTATGGAGTCCTTCTACAGGATTAAGTGCCACAAATATTGCTAATCCTATTGCTAATCCGACAACAACCAGAACTTATACAGTAACAGTTGGAAACGGAGGTTCATGTACTTCCTCGGCAACAGTTACTGTAACTGTTAATACTTCACCAACAGTTAATGCAGGATTAGATGCAACAATTGCCTGTGGAGGAAGTACAACACTTAACGCTTCAGGTGGTTCATCTTATTCCTGGAGTCCAATCACAGGATTAAGTAACCCGAATATTGCTAATCCGGTAGCAACGCCTCCTTATTCGATAACTTATACTGTAACGGTCTCAAATGGTACTTGTTCGTCAACAGATACGGTTCTTATTACAACTGGAAATCTTACAGCGAATGCAGGATCTGATATTGCTATTTGTACGGGCAATTCAACTACATTAAATGGAACATCAACAGGAGGCAGCGCTGGAACCTGGGTGAATCTTGCAACAAGCACCACATTTGCTCAAAATGTTGGAACATATACTGCACTTACGGGCGGAACAATATGGTTAAATGCTACAAGTCCATCTATGGATGATGTTATTTCAAGTAGCATAACAATACCGGCATTCAAATTCAATAATGTAACCTATACGTCCATCTATATTTCTACAAATGGATTCATTACATTTGGCGCAACGGCTCCGGTATCAACCAATTACACTCCGATTTCTTCAACTGGTACGTATGCCGGTGCAATTGCCCCATTTGGTGTTGATATAACCAGGGCAACTGCTGGAGTTCCCGAGATCAGTTATCAGCAGGTCGGATCTGAATTTATTATTCAATGGCAGGATATGGGTAGATATTTAACAGGTACTACTGCCCTTGATAGAATTAGTTTTCAGGTAAGACTGAATACCGCAACCAATGAAGTAAAAATTGTCTATGCTGCCACTTCATTGCTCGGAACAAGCACATATTACCCGGAGGTAGGACTTAGAGGAGCAAATAATACGTTTGCATCAAATGTTAAAAACAGAAATGTAATTTCCACTACCGGTGCATGGGTTAACTCAACAGCGGGAACATCAAATCTAAGCAAATGTTATTATGACAATGTAACACCTGCAACTATTCCAGCAAGTGGTACCACATTTACGTTTACGCCTCCTTCAATTGCAACTACAAACTATTCATGGGCACCTGCAACCGGATTGAGTGCAACAAACATTGCTAATCCAATCGCTAATCCAACCACAACCACTACTTATACATTAACAGTAACAAATGGTTCCTGTACAGCAGTGGATCAGGTGATGGTATCTGTAACAAGCGCAGCATCAGTGAGTGCCGGACCGGATGTAGCAATTTGTATTGGAAACAATACAACGTTAAATGCAACCGGTGGTGGAACGTATTCCTGGGCACCTGCTACCGGATTAAGTTCTACTATCATCGCAAATCCTGTTGCAACACCTTCCACAACTACCACTTATACTGTAACAGTTACTAATGGATCATGTAATTTTACCGATAACGTTGTTGTTACCGTAAACTCTATTCCAGCGCAACCAACAGCAATTACAGGTGCATCTGCCATTTGTGACGGAACTACTAATACTTACAGCAGTGATCCTGTGAGTGGAGCAAGTTCCTATATCTGGACATTGCCTGCTGGATGGTCAGGAACATCAACAACAACCAGTATAGGAGCAACGGCTGATGCTACAAATGGAACAATCATAGTAAAAGCAACGAATTCATGTGGAACAAGTGCTCCTCAAACATTATTTGTAACTGTAAACCCAATACCTGCCGTTACGTTTAGTCCCTTAGGAACAGTTTGTTTATATGGTCCTGCAGTGACTCTTTCAGGTGGAAGTCCGGTTGGTGGAGTATATTCCGGTAACGGAGTTAGCGGAGGTACATTTAGCCCAAGTGCAGCTGGTTTAGGAACTACAAGTTTAACATATACGTATTCGGATGTTAACTCCTGTTCAAATATCGCGAACTCATCAATTCTTGTTGACATTTGCACCGGAGTTGAAACAGCAGCTAATCAAGGTCAGATCATTATTTATCCAAACCCATTTACTACAAATACAACCATAAAAATTGATGATGTAATTGAATTAACATCTGCATCCATGAGAGTATATGATGTATTAGGAAAAGAAGTTCTGGTGTTCACAAATATTAATACCCACGAATTGAAAATAGAAAGAAAAGATCTTCGTGCAGGTATCTATTTCTATCAATTTATCAATAATAGTAAAATGCTAAGTACCGGCAGAATTATTATTGAATAAAAATAGAATGAAATAAAAAATAAATCCTCCATCTCTGAAATAAGAGATGGAGGATTTTTCTTTGATGAATTGGATGGTCGAGGATGAGATTTCTCCTGGAATTTATCCTGAGCAAAGTCAAGTGGTCGAACTCGAAGGGACAAGGAGTGTCAGTTCGAGTGTTTTTCTTTTGAAAAACGTATCGAGAATGTGTGAAAGGTTTTTCTACCTTAATTCTCGATACAATTTTGTTGCACAAAATCACTCGAAGTGACGATTGTACTCTCCTTTCGATCGAACTCGAAGAGAAGAGTTTTAGGCACTAAAAAAAATATGAATATTACTCAATATGAACCACCAACCCTTTTAAATATTCTCCTTCCGGATGAAATATGTTTACACAATGGTCGGGTGGTTGTGAAAGGTGATGCAATACACGTACGTTTCGTCCTGCTTCTATGGCAGCAGCCATCACAGTACTGTTGAACGTGTTCTTATCTACTACTTGAGAGCAGGAAAATGTAAACAACAAGCCACCTGATTTTATTTGTTTGATTGCTTCATAATTCAATCGTTTATATCCCATTATGGCATTGTGTTTCACGTTTTGATGTTTTGCAAATGCAGGAGGATCAAGCACAATGATATCATACGTATCTTCACGATGTTTCAGAAAATCAAAGGTGTCAACAGCAAATGAAGTATGATTTTTAATGTTGTTCAATTCAATATTTCTATCGGTTAACTCAATTGCTTTTTTCGAAATATCGGTGGAGTGAACCTCTTTGGCGCCATCATTAGCAGCATATACTGAGAACCCACCGCTATAACAAAATGTATTTAAAACTACTTTATCTTTGGAGTAATGGCCAAGCAATTCACGGTTTTCACGCTGATCAAGGAAGAATCCCGTTTTTTGTCCGCCTTCCCAATCCACATAAAATTTATTATTGTTTTCCAATGCAATTGTTTCCATTGGAGAATCATCGCGTTTCCATAAATAACCATTTGGAGCTTTAATCGGAGCTTGTTTGGGCATTGTTTCTTCACTCTTATCAAATACCGCTTTTAATTTGTCGCCATAAATTTCCTGTAATGCTTTTACAAATTCATGTTTTATGAGATGTAATCCAATTGAATGTGATTGAAAAACTGCTGTTCCGTTATAGTAATCAATAATGAATCCGGGCAAACCGTCACCTTCACCAAAACATAAACGATAACAGTTGGTTGCAGGATTATTTGTCAGATTTAATTGCGTACGGAAATCGTATGCCTTTTGAATTTTACTTTTCCAGAAATTGAAATCGGGTGTAACCTGGGTAAAGGAAAACATACGTACCGCTATGGAACCTATCTGATAATGTCCCATTCCAAGAAATTCATTTTGTGCAGAATATACTTCTACCACATCCCCTTCTTTTACTTCCCCGCTAAATTTTTTGATGGCTCCTGAAAACACCCATGGATGAAACCGGTGTAAACTGTGGTCTTTTCCACTTGTTAAAATTACTTTGATCATATCTATTATCTACGAATACTAATTTTTACGAATTTACGAATTACTTTGATGGAAAAAGGAGATAACTTTTCGATACTCTGACTACAATGTCAGTTCGAGTGTTTTTCTTTTCGAAAAATGTATCGAGAACGTGTGAAAGGTTTTTCTTTCTTCTCGATACGCTCCCGGAGTTTATCCTGAGCAAAGTCGAAGGGGTCGCACTCGATTGACATTGTGGAGTCAGTCGAGTCACCTTTTTTTTTCAGAAAGGTGTATCGATAATGTGTGAAGGCTTCCTGATTGTGTTTTAACGGAATTTAAACGGAATTTAAACGGACTCAAAATGATAGCAAAAAATAAAAATCATTTTTTATCATAACAATCCGCTTGATCTGCGTTCCAATTTTAATCCCTTGATTATTACAAATGATAAAGTAGGAATCAATTTCAGACCATTAGTAAATGTTTGTTGGAGATTGCCGCGCCCTTTCTGCGAAGAGGGCTCGCAATGACGATCTCAAAAAATAAAAATCATTTTTTTATTCTAACAATCCGCTTGATCTGCGTTCCAATTTTAATCCCCTGATTATTACAAATGATAAAGAAGAATCAATTTCAGACCATTTGTAAATGTTTGTTGGAGATTGCCGCGCCCTTTCTGCGAAGAGGGCTCGCAATGTCGATCTCAAAAAAATAAAAATCATTTTTTATCATAACAATCCGCCCGATCTGCGTTCCAATATTTATAAATTTATCACAAACCGATAAAGCAATTTTGCATCTTCCCCTGCATACCCAACGCCAATGCGTGGTGTAGTTATAATGTCTTTTTTTGAGATCTTTATTCCTTTGTCTTCTATCCAGATCTTATCACCTGTCAGATCAAATCCACTATGTTTTGTTTTTATTCCTAAGGCTTGTGATACTGTTCCAGGTCCACCGGCAATTTTGTTTTTGGTATTTTTAAGAAGAAGAGAAATATCCTCTTCCATTTTTATATTTCTTCTTTTTAATATCACATCAATTCCTTCAACAGGTTTTACTGCACGAATAAGCACCGCATGTGGCACATCTTTGATATTTGTGACCACATTAAATAAATGATGAATGCCATAACACAGATACACATAAGTTAAACCTCCTTCGGCAAACATTATTTCAGTACGATTGGTTCTTCGGTTGTTATAGGCATGAGAAGCTTTGTCGGTTATTCCGGCATAGGCTTCTGTTTCGGTAATGATCCCTGCGGTGAGTTTTCCATCGATCTTTGTAAATAAATATTTCCCTAACAAATCTTTCGCTATTTGCACCACATCTTCACGAACATAAAAATCTTTTTTTAGTTTGGTCATTTATAATTTTTTTGAATGAATTCTGATTTCAAAAACTGCTCACTTTCTCGATGTGCCTGCTTCAAGGCAGGATACTCGAAACGGCCAAACAGAAACATGTGTAGTCATGTTGAGTTTGTCGAAACAGGTGCGATGGCTTCCTCACCCTTCGACAAACTCAGGGTGACCTTCACACTGCAAAATTTTTCAATTCGTTTAACAGCAAATTAATTAAATAAGCGATAAGGGAAGAGCAAGGAATACATCAACAAAAGTAGTATTAATCAGGTAAAAATAATTTGTTTTCATTGTCGTATGCCAGTTGATTGTGGTCCAACATCAATTGAATGGTCCGAAGTATTTTATTTTCGTTGAAATCGGTAACACTGTTTACAAGCATGGTAAGCGGCATGGGGTGAACCGAAAGTAATTGTATGATCTGAATTCCAATGTTTTCAAATTCATCGGTATGCAATGTCGTTTTATTTTCTTCCAGGCAAACATCACACATATTACATCGGTAAGTATTTGTCTCGCCAAAATAAGCAAGTAAAACCTGACTGCGACATTTATGAGTACTTTCTGCATAATGAATCACAGCTTCCATACGAATGAGGGCGCGTTTTTTAAGCAATGAAAAATTTTCTTTCGAAAGCGTTAAATATTTCACATCAATTCGTTCCTGCTCAAAAGTAAGTTGCGGTAATTCTGTTTGAATCGAGTAGGAGAGTAGCTTATGTTGTTGCAAATAATTTAATTTCTTGATGATCTCATCACGAGTCGTATTTGTTTTTTTAGCAAGGTCGAATTCATCTATTTTTACAAAATTTTCGAACAGGCCGGTATAGGAGCGAAGCAGCAATTTTATGAAGTTATCCAAGGTAGGATTTGTGATCTGAAACTTATAGAGATCTTCGCGGTTCAGTTCCAGTTTTATTTTTGAGGGCTGATGTAGCGCATCAGTCATAGAAATATAACCTTCGCGTTCAATAAATTTCAGGCTGTTAAAAACGGTAACCGCATTTAATTGATAGGTTTCACAAAAGGCAGAGATATTAAAATTGAAAGTTGTTCCAAGTCCGGCACCTGTTGCAATTTGATAATAGTTGGCTAAAGCCTGATACGTTTGTTTTATTTCATCGATACTGGGAAAGGATGTTTCTACATTTCGTTCCAGATCAATTTTATCTCCATTATTGTAAAGTAAGATGGCATAGGACTTTTGTCCATCACGACCACCACGGCCTGCTTCCTGAAAGTAAGCTTCTATGGAATCGGGAAGATCGATGTGAACCACAAAACGAACATCCGGTTTATCTATTCCCATCCCGAAAGCATTGGTACAAACAATGATACGGGTTTTGTTATTCATCCAGTCGCTTTGTTTTTGATCACGGGCAAAAGAATCTAATCCGGCATGATAAAAATCTGCAGAAATGGAATTACTTTTCAGATAGTTTGCAATGTCCTGTGTTTTCCTTCGATTGCGCACATAAACAATTCCTGTTCCATGCACCTTGTTTACAATTTTTACAAGCCTTGCTAATTTATCTTCTTCCTTCAAAACAACATAAGCAAGATTTTTTCGCTCAAAACTTTTTTGTAATACATTCGGTTTTTTAAAGCGAAGTTTTTCCTGAATATCTTTTACCACTTCGGGAGTAGCAGTAGCGGTAAGGGCCAATACAGGAACGTTAGGGAATTGTTCTCTTAATAATTCAATTTTCAGATAGCTCGGTCTGAAATCATAACCCCATTGGGAGATACAATGTGATTCATCAATCGCCAATAAATTGATATTCATTTTTTGCAAACGAACCTTTACAATTTCGCTTTCTAAGCGTTCGGGGGAGAGATATAGAAATTTAATATCACCATACACACAATTATCGAGGGCGATATCAATTTCGCGTTTGTGCATAGCTGAGGTGATGGCAATGGCTTTTATTCCTTTACTCTGAAGATTTTGTACCTGATCTTTCATCAAAGCAATGAGAGGAGAAACCACAATGCAGATCCCATCTTTTACTAATGCAGGCACCTGAAAACAAACCGATTTTCCTCCACCTGTAGGAAGCAGGGCCAAGGTATCATTTCCTTGCAGCACAGAATTGATGATCTCTTCCTGCAGGGAACGGAATTGTTTAAATCCCCAATATTTTTCTAATATTTCGTGAATGGCTGACATGTCTGATCTTACGAAGATAATAAATATCAGTAAATGAGGAGGGAAGGACTTTTAGAATAGTTTGATGAAATGTATTTTTGATTAATTCTCTAATGCAAGTGAAATAACACCTGCATCGGCTTCATATCAGTAAATGAGAGGGGAAACTTTTACAAATAAAAAAACGTCCTGAAATAAAGGAGATATTCTTGATATTAATCTTTAATGATGACCAATTTATCTGCATTGACAACCTTACCGTTAATGATGATTTGGTATAAATAAACACCATTGGATAATGTATTTTGATAAACAGTTAATATATTTTCGTTTACATTCAAATTGTATTGATCGATTAAGCGCCCTGCAATATCCACTATTTTTAATTCACCATATTCTCCTTCGTTTAAACTGTAATTTAATTGGAATGAACCAGTACTTGGGTTAGGGTAAACTTTTATTTTCCTATCCTTTTTATTTAATTCATTTATCCCGACCGGATTATTACCCCATACTGCTATATGATTAGCCCAAACGGTACCTGCTTGAGTGAACTCTCCACCAACATACAAATTACTATCCTTTGCATACAAACTCCAAACAACATCATTTGTGCCTCCTCCAATTTCCTGCCAGTTTGTTCCGTTCCATTCTGCTATATGTTTAGCCGGTTGCCCTAATCCTGTTTGCGTAAATTTGCCTCCTGCAATTAATTTATTGTGGATACTATCTACACACAATGTAATCACAGTATCATTTAATCCTTCTCCTACAGGCAACCACTGTACTCCATCCCATTTAGCTATGTGATTTAAGGCAGTCAGATTATCTCCGGTACCTGTAAATTTGCCACCTGCATATAATTCTCCATCAAAAACTGTTAAGGCCGAAATAACATTATTTAGGCCCGGGCCTAATGCACTCCAAGCGGTATCATTCCATGCAGCAATAGCGCTATATGATCCATAGGGACTGCCATCAATTGATGTAAAATACCCCCCAGCAATTAATTTATCATTATAAACCGTAAAGTCTAGCACAGCGTCATAATTATATGGAGGGAAATTCCCGTAAAATTGACCAATCGCGGAAAAAACGGTATCATTCCATTTTGCAATTGCCTGCGTTGCGTGTATCCCTGAAGTATCCCCTGAAATATTAAAAAATCCTCCTAAATATAGGTTACCTTTATATACGTTTAAAGCTGTGCAAGAACTATTAACACCATCATTAGGTTCCGATAGTGGATTCCAATCTGTACCATCCCATTTTGAAATATTGTTTGCTTTATGCATGGGATCATTTATAATTGCACCTCCTGCCCCTTCAAAGATTCCACTACAATAGAATCTATTATTGTATGTTGCCATTCCAAAGCCACCATTTCCGGAAGAGTCGGGTGTTGCAGTGTACCAAACTCCAATGCCCATAGCTTGCCACTGTGTATCATTCCATTGTGCAATACCATTTAATACATTTGTTCCTGATTTTTTAAAATAGCCTCCAATTGTAATTTTTCCTTGGTAAGCTGTTATTCCTGAGACAACAGCGTTTCCTTCACTATTTGTGACACCAACATTCATTGGATACCAAGCTTGAGCATTAGCTAAAGTAATACAGGAAATAAGAAATAATATTAAAAAATATTTTTTCATTTTTTTAAAACAAAAAAGTGTTCTGATGATTCTCAGATCTTACGAAGATAATAAATATCAGTAAATGAGTGGGATTGGGCTTTTAGAATAGTTTGATGGAATGATTTATAAAAAGGCGGGACACCTGTAAAAAGGACGTAGCGAGACGTTACGCCCAACAACAAACATTTTTAGACACGTTAAAGTGAAAAGCCCTTCACATGTTCTCGAACCATTTTTAAAAAAATAAAAACACTACCATTGACGTGTTTTATAATAGGCCTATTTCAATTATTTAATTTCATCCCCCTGCCCCCCTTCAAAGGGCAATGTCATATGATAAGGTAGAATTATTATATTTGTAAAATGG
>Ga0156174_1092_pt1 | contig 16231 bp, 10 predicted proteins | sample RifCSPlowO2_12_FD_107827 | JGI IMG/M metagenome (GOLD analysis project Ga0156174, IMG submission 107827) | Bacteroidetes bacterium RIFCSPLOWO2_12_FULL_35_15
TCCGCACTTGATTCAAATAACATGGCTGTATTTGATTTATCTATCAGATCATCAATCTCTTTTTCGGTATGCTCTTTATCACCCTTAAATTTTTTATATTGTGAAAAACAGTCTATCGCTTTATTATAATCTCTTGATAAATGATTAAGTCTTCCTAAATAATAATTACTTTCAGGATAAGAGGAAGCTGGTAATTTTTCAAAATATTTTTTTGATTCATTTCTGAATTTTTTTATTTCAAAATCACAAATACCAAGTTTATAATTTAGGTCATGGTCAGTAGAATCTACTATATACAGTTGATTATAGATTTTTAGCGCAGTTAAAAAATCACCAAATTCAAAAGCTTTATCAGCCTTAATCATCAGCTTTTTATTTTCACGCGAAGTTAACTGTGCCGGCATCGGCACAGAAACGATAAGCATCACAAGTATGATAAAATATTTTTTATCGAAGAAGTGTAACATCGCCTGTCTTATTAAATGTTTTTCCGTTATTTAATTTTATATATGCTTTCCATACATATACATCCTGTTGACAAATTTGTCCTCTGTAATAGCCATCCCAACCTTGTTTTATATCAAAGGTTTCGAAGATAAGTTCACCCCATCTGTTGAATATCTGTAGCTTAAAGTCTGTCACTCCTGTCGTGTATGGGAAAAACACGTCATTGCTTAAACTTGCAATATCATATGATCCACCGGAAGAACTAATTGAATTTGGTGTAAATACATTCGGGAAAATAACGTCTGCATTGGTCATTACTTCCGCATTTGCTGTATCTAAACAGCCATGTATGCTTGTTGCGATCAGTTGAATATTAAAAAAACCAACTGAAGTATATATATGTTGAGGACTAAAGCTTGTACTTACTCCACCATCGCCAAAACTCCAGTTATAACTATTTGCTCCGGCTGATTGGTTGGTACATATTAAAATATCATGAGGCAGATCAAGAGTAGTTGAATTAACTGAAAATGCTGCTATTGGTGATGAATAGGCATTTATAATAAGTGGTGCCGAAGAATTATTATTTGTACATCCACCACTTGTTGAAACTGTTAAATAAACCAAATAGGTTCCTGCTGAAGTATAAATGTGAACAGGGTTTTGTAATATGGAAGACGTTCCATCTCCAAAAGTCCAATACCAGGAGGTTATCGGGTCAGTTATATTTCCGGTTACAGAATTATCATAAAACTGAAGTGAGCTTGGAACGCAAATTTCATTCGTATCTGAAGTCAACATAACAGTTGGCTGCGGATTAAAAAGTATTTGAACCGAATCCATCACTGATGAACCACAGAAATTGGATACTGTTACAATATAGGTTGTTGGTTGTATTGGTGTAACAGTATAAGGGCCGGGGCCATTTCCTAATCCATTATTCCATTGATATGTCAATGGACCGGTAGTACCTGATGTTTGAACATAAACAGTAGTACTTTGTCCCGGACAGATCGGACTGCTTCCCAAAACTTGTACATTGGATGGCAACAGTGTAAAAACAAATGCTGTTACCGTGGTCGATTGACCTGCACATCCATTCTGATCATTCGCAAAAACAGTATACGTTGTTGTGGTTAGTGGAGATACAGTTAATGTTCCAGGAGTAGTAAAATTCTGTGGCAGCCAGGTATAGGAATAGTTCCCGGTTCCACCTGAAGCACTGGCTGTCAAAACTCCGGATTGCCCCAGACAAAGAGAATCATTCGCTCCTGCACTTGTTATTATTTGTGTAGGTTGAGTGAGTAAAAAATTATAGGAAATGTTACAGCCATTATTATCTGTTATCATTACCGTGTATGTTCCTGCAGTAAGATTGCTTGCAATATTAGTTGTTTGAATGGGATTTGTTGACCAGGAATAGACATAAGGAAATGTACCACCGGAACCAAGAACCGTGGCACTACCATTGGAAGCATTGTAACAGCTTGGATTTATGGATGTTACAATGGATGATACAAGTGATGTTGGCTGTGTAAGATTGACAGAAATTGATGCCACACAATTGAACAGATCGGTAACATTTACGGTATATGTTCCAACCGGAAGATTATTTATAGTTGCTGAATTAGATGCAATAGGCATCCAGGAATAGCTATAGGTCGGTGTTCCACCGGAAGGGGCAACAGTAATTGATCCATTGCTTCCATTATAACACGATACATTATTGGTTGAAGAAATTGAAATACTCAAGGGAGGTGGATCGCTGATTGTTGCAATTGCTGATGATCCACAACCTAAAGCATCAATAACAGTTACAGTATAATTACCAGCTGTTAATGTGGATGCCATTAAATTATTTCCACCAAAAGGTGACCAACTTATAGAATATGGCGCAGTTCCTTGACTGATATTCGCTGTTGCTGAACCATTATTCCCTCCAAAGCAGGATACATTTGTTGAAGATGCAATGGAAACCGTTGGCCCACTGATATTAGTCAATGTTGCAGTAAATGTAGCCGTACAATTTAACGCATCCGTAACTTGCAAAGTATAAGTGCCCGGTCCTACTCCACTTATTCCGGAAGTAGGTACCGAATTCGGAAGCCATAAATAACTGTATGGTCCTGTTCCTCCCGATAATTGAGAAGTTATATAGCCATTTGAAAATCCACAGGATGGATTCACAGTTGAAAGTGTTCCTGTAATTGGAGCAGGTTGATTAATCGTCAGGGATACATTGGTTTGGCAACCTAGAAAATCCGTAACCAAAACAAAATAGTTGCCTTGTGAAAGGCCTGTTGCTGTTTGACCTGTTCCCCCGGAAGGAAACCATTGATAGCTATATCCCGGGGTTCCTCCAACAGGATTAATCGTTGCTGTTCCATTTGAACCTCCATAACAGGATGTCGGAAATGCACTGCTTGTCCCAACTAATGCTTGCGAAGGCTGTGTAATTATAGCTATTGCTGATGTTGTACAACTTTTTGTGTCGGTAATGTTTACCGTGTAGGTACCATTAGAAAAACCTGTACCGGTTGGGCTATTTCCACCTAAAGGTAACCAATTGTAAGTATAAAAAGGTGTGCCCCCACTTACACTTACCGTTGCTGTCCCGTTATTCGACCCAAAGCAGCTTACATTCGTTGAAGATGTAATTGTTGCTGCTAATTGGTTAGGCTGATTGATAGTGTATGGCAAAGTTTTTACACATAAATTCGCATCCGTAACTTGAACCGTATAAGTGTTCGCGGAAAGATTACTAATTGTTGCACCCACACTTCCACCAGGCAACCATTGAAAGGTATAACCCGGTGTGCCACCCAATGCGCTTACTGAAGCACCTCCATTTGTTCCGGCATAACAACTTACATTACTTGTTACAACTGCTAAACTTAATAAAGGTGGTTGGGTGATGGCCGGACTTGTTGTTGCCAGAGATTGACACCCTAAGGAATCTGAGACCGTAACAGTATATGTGCCTGCTATCAAGCCCGTTGCTGTTGGACCTGTTCCTCCATAAGGTGCCCAACTATAAGTTAAAGAACCTGTTCCACCTGAAACCGAGGTTGATGCAGAACCATTTGCTCCGCCATAACAGGAAACATTTGTTGATGACATTATGGTTACACTCGGCCCAACATTATCATTTACATTTACCCATTGTGATACACTACAACCATTTGCATCGGTAACAGAAACGGTATATGCTCCTGAAAGCAAACCTGTGGCATTTGAATTTGTTCCTCCAACAGGGGACCAACTATAACTGAAAGGACTTGTTCCACCTGTTATTGAAACGGATGCCATCCCATTGGCCATACTGCAATTTGAATTTACTGTTGAAGTTGTTGCAACTATCTGTGGAGGTTGCGTGACTGTTACGGTATTGCTTGCTACGCAACCTTGTGCATCCGTTGTTGTTACGGTATAAGTTCCTGCTGCCTGGCTGCTTACATTTTGAGTGTTCACATTCCCCGGCATCCAATTATAAGTATAGGGAGATGTCCCTCCTATGGCAACAGATGAAAGGGTTCCATTGCCTCCTGCATAACAAGATGTGGTTGTTGAAGAGCCTATCACTAAAAGCGGACTTGCCGGCTGAATTATTGAAAGATTATTTTGTACCTGGCAACCATTATTATCGGTCACTGTAATGATATAGTTACCTGCTGCAATATTACTTAAAGTAGTTGCAGTTATATTTCCAGGAGTCCACATATAACTATAGCTTTGTGTTCCACCGGTGGCTATTGCTGTTACAGATCCATTTGTTCCTCCATAGCAACTTACGTTTACCTGATTAATGAAACTTACAGCTAATGTTGAAGGCTCACTTATTGTTGCAAATGCATTAGTGGTGCATCCTTTGGAATCAGTAACGGTTAAAGTATATGTCCCGCTTGCTAAATTTGAAAGACTATTTGTTATTTGGTTACCAGGCTGCCATGAATAAGAGTAATTAAGTGTTCCTCCTGATACAACTGCCGTAGCTGTTCCATTATTCATATTATTACAGGTTTCATTGGTACTCGTTATGCTTGAAGTTAATTGGGTAGGTTGTGTCACGGTAGCAGTACTTGATTGCGCACATCCTTTGGAATCTACAACAGTTAAAGTATAAGTACCTGCTACCGCGTTTGATAAATCAGGACTTGTTGCTCCAATTGGATTCCAATTATAGCTATAAGGTATTGTACCTCCCGATATGGTGGAAATTATCGAACCTGAATTTCCACCAAAACAATTAACAGCTGAAGCTGTTAATGAAATATTTAAAGGTAATGGTTGCGTAATCTGGTAATTATATGTCGCTGTGCATCCTTTTGAATCTGTTACAGTCACTGTATATGTCCCAGCAGGCTTTCCAATTAAAGATGCCGAGGTTTGACTGCCCGGTTGCCACAAATAAGTATAAGGGGCTGTACCCCCACCTACAGTTGTTGAAATGCTTCCATTACTCCCTCCTGAACAAGATACATTTGTAATTATTGAACTTAGTACCAGTGGTAATGGTTGGGTAATGGTTGCTGATATTTGTGAAATACAGCCGATAGCATCTTCTACCGTTAATGAATAGGTTCCTATTCCCAGATTACTTGCTGTTGCCGATGTTTGTACCGGGATCGTATTCCAAAAATAAGTAAATGGACCTGTTCCATTTAAAATGCTTACAGCTATTGAGCCATTGGTTCCTCCATAACAACTCACATTTGTTGTTATAATGGAATCTACACCTGAAAAATCAGAAAAATTTATCCTTACAATATCGGATGCCCCTGGACATGTTCCATTACCTGTTGTGGTGAGTGTAAGATTTACTGAACCAAATGCAATTTCTGCGGCAGTTGGAATATATGTTGCATTAAGGGTTGTATTATTCGGGCTGAATACACCTGCACCACCTGACCAGACTCCTCCGCTGGCACCTAATACAGCCCCGTTTAAAATTGCTACCGGAGCTGTTTGTGAACAAACTGTTTGATCCGAACCTGCGATGGCAGTGATTGTTACTGAAAAGGAAGTGACTGTAACTGAATTATTTGTAGGAGGACACCCGGACACATCAGAAAGCTGAACGGAATAGGTTCCTGCTCCCACAGTTATTGCTGATGACGGATTTCCGGTGTTCCATAAATAAGTATATGGAGGTGTTCCTCCACTTGCAACAGCAGTAATAGTTGTAGAAGTTTGTCCAAAGCAAACAGTAGGCAAAAGTGGAATAATATCAACAGCAAGTGTTGGATTAAAAGTTACTCGTATTGTATCGCATACATCATTAAAATCACACAATGAAACATCTTGTCCACAAACCACAAAATCAACATAGGGAGGAGGGTTTAAGCCTGGGGTTACAACAGGGTTCAGACAATTACTTGTACATGACAAATAACTATTATAAGCTCCGATAGCTCCCGGATAAACGGAATACCATGCAACAGTAGAAAGGTTATAACCTACTGCGGAAATCTGGCCAATGCAACCATCATTGATTACAATGCTATTACCTCCTATAGCAGCAGGAATGGAAGTTATTGCGTAAACATTTTCATTATTCCCGGGTTTACAAAATGTTAATACGTGTGGTCCTGTCCCTGATAAACAAATTGCCTGCCCTAAGGGAGTTGGAGGGCCACAGTTGATCTGATAGAACAGAGCACCTCCTGGTATCGCTCCTGAAACAATATTGAAATTTATTCCGGCAGCAGCAGGATCCAGCGTTATTATAAAATCAAGACAGTTAGCCGGTGGACTTGTTCCACAGCAGTTACCGGTTCTAATAACACTAGGACTATTCCATGTACCAGCGGGAGAACCCGTAAGATCGACATTGAATACAGGCACAGTCGGCCCGCATTGTGAATAGGATTTAACTATAAAAAATAAAGAAAAACAAATAAAAAATAAATATGATCTAGGCTTAACAATCTGTTTTAGTCTATAAACAAGCCTCTCACAAGAACTGTGGAGTATAATTTTATTAAAATTAATAATGCGTATTTTCATTGCATAGAAAGTAAAATTCAAATCAACGTGACAAAGCTACAATCCATATTTGCGGAGGGAAATGATTGTTTTCATTAAAAAGAGTGCTCAAAATCATTAAAAAGAAATAAACAAAAAAAGCCCCATTCACATAAGTGATGGAGCTTAAAAAGCAGTATTGCTTTTTACCTTCTCTTAGCATTGAAACCAAAAGAAGCTCCCATTCTTATTCCATCTTTATTTGGAACAACATAAATATTCACAGGAATATTTAGTTTACCTGATTTGAATGTTTTGCCTGCTGCAACAATAAAACCGGCTTGCAATTCATATGCTCCCCTACTATCCAGTCGTTTCTCGATTCGGTAAGGATTTGATTGTGTGGAGTCCGTCCAATCATTTTGCAAATGCCAATTCTGATCATTGTCGTAATAGCCATTTGCTTTATTGATAAGTCCAAATGTTGGTCCAAATGCTATTTCCCAACCGTGTTTATTATTTCTGAACCCATTCATAATGGTTATACTTGGAATAAATACATTTTGATTAAATCCGGAAACGGTCGGTAAAAACTCAAATAATGCCTGATAATTCCCTTCATTTAAATATTGAACTTCAAATTGATAACCAAATTGAAACATTATTGGATATGTTCCATAACCACCTTCGTTATGTGGTTTTTGTAAAATACGCGCTGCTTCTCCTGTAAAATAAGCAAAGCCGCTTCTCGGACCGGATAAATTAACGCTTGATGAGTTGGGATTATTTACCGAGCTTTCAAAATTATTTCTTTTTGTCAGATAAGTTAACAGAGGTTCTTCAACCGGTTTGCCAAACATTTGGCGAACAGATATTTTCACCATGGATTGCAGATCTTTTGGTAAATTCAAATACTCGTTCACTTGCGTTTTTTCAATAGTAGCTGTTTTTACATCGATCAACCGAAAAGTAGCCACCACTGTTTCCCCAATCAACTCAACACTTCCTGTAAACATTTTATCCGAATGGATCAAGCTGCCAATTTCTACCAAACAAATTTTACCATAACAATTATTGATGTTTAATTTGTTTTTTTCTACCACATATGAAACATCATATCTGTCCATAACTTCGAATGTATCCAGCTTTTCCAATTCAATCCGAACCATGTTTCCCATTTGTGTCGGGTCATTTCCTAAGCCTTTGGTATCAATATTTAAAACAGATACCGTTGGTTTGTTTTCATTTTTTTCCAAAGATATTTCTTGAGCATTAACTGAAAAGCCAAATGCGATAAACAAGATAAATAGCGACCATTTTTTTACTCCCAACACTGATGAGTACAGATTAAATGTTTGTTTACAATATTTTTCCAGAACGTTCAGGTTTAAAAATAAAAGTAAATTTTCTGTTGAGATTTTTTCTGATTTGACTGATTCATTGAATGAATTCAGCTTAGATATTTTGTTTTTTGTTTTCATGATTTGTTTATTTTTAATTATTTTGATTGTATAAACGCAAAGCAATTTCATTGTGTTTGTGACGATAATTTTCTAAAGTAATAGATGTAGTTAAACAGACAGCACTAAATGCAATCAAAGAGAATCCAAAATTTTCCATTTTTTTTGCATTTATTTGTGAATTATAAATGCTCCCTGAGGAAACTACGGCAACAGCACCAACCGCAACAGCAGGAATACCAATGATACAAACAGGTTGAAATGCCTTCGCTAATTTTGATTTTCGGATATGCATATTGATCTCGGGATTATTAGCGTGTTTCATTACAGCCAGGATCTTACTTTCATTGTATAAAGTATTATCCATAAAATAAGACCTCCCTTCTTTAACTATTTTAGGTTGTTTTGTTGCTTTAGGGATAATATAATTGGGTTCTTGTTTCTCAATTTTTTGTATTGCTTTGAACCAAGGTTTTATTTCGGCAAAACTATCGATCAAGCCATTTTTATATTTAATTAATTTAACATCTTCTTTATTCACAATATAAACCGGACCATCCGTATTTTCAATCTTCTTATATTTTATTTCCAATGGGGAAATTTCTAATACCTTACTAATAATTAAACTTCCGTTTCTAAAATGTAATGTGTCTTGTGACAGCGCAAGAATTGTGATTGAATTAAGAGCAGATGCCATTAGCATTCTTAGTACTTTATTATTCCCGGTTTTCATAATATTTGATTTTTTTAATAAAAATTTAAATTGTGTTCCAGACCAAAATATTATTTACAAATTCTTGAATGTTCACTTTGCTTGCAAAACTTACTGTTGCAGAAATCATGAAAGTGATAAAACAACACAGAACTATAGTTCTTGTTTTTGAGATCCTGGTGATTGTTTGAGTTTCCATTTCTTTAGTTTTTTATAATGAAATTGTTAAACCTATATTTATATCAACTCTGACTCTAATTGTTGGTATTGAACTAATATTCGAAATTGTAAACAGGTGAATTCCTTTTCCATCCAATACATCTACTGAAAAAGTGGGATTATACTTTTTAAATTTTTTATGATTTTCGAAACGCGCTTTTAAAGAATTTAAATTGATGCCAGAACTTTTTTCTGATCTTACTTTTTTTGAATATTCGGATGGGGTATCAAATTGCTTTACAAATGGAGTTTGTGATCTCAGATCAATACTTAAAAGAATAATTGCAGCTATTATTAATTGTATGGTGTATTTCGTTTTCATTTCTTTTTATTTCTGAAACAAAATTACATTGACTTCAGTACCAGAAGAAACGGAACTCCGCTGCTGACAATTGATTTATAGCAGGACTTGCAAAAAAACAGTTGGAATCAGATGGCTGGAATCACGAAATTTGCAATTTTTGCAAATACATTTTGTACTTTTATGAATAATTGCAAATAATAGCTTATTCAATAATTACTTTATGCGAAATTATTATGGCTAAAAAAACACAGGAATCAGCTCAATCGAAATTAATGCAACGATTAAAGGAAGCACTTCCTTCGAACCTTTCATTGGTTGACGAATTGGCTGATCTATTAGAAGTTAGTAATGATAGCGCATACAGGCGCCTGCGTGGTGAAACTGCATTGAGTATTGAAGAAATTGCAGCTATCTGCAAACACTTTAGCCTTTCATTTGATGCCTTTGTAAATAGTAACGACAACGGTTTGGTAACCTTTTCCTACCATCAATTAAACAGTCACGTTAATTCCTATAAAGATTATTTGGTAAATATCCATAACGATCTTGGCAAAATCATTCAATTTGAAGACAAACAAATTATTTATGCCGCTGAAGATGTACCAATTTTCCACCATTTTTATCATCCCGAACTAACTGCATTTAAAATATTCTATTGGAACAAATCCATATTAAATGCAAAAGGATTCGAAGAAAATAAATTTGACAAAAACCTTGTTGATATTGAATTGATAAATATCGCTGCTGAAATTTTAGATCGCTATTCAAAAATCCCTTCCATTGAAATCTGGAGTGATGATACAGTTAACAGTACCATTAAACAAATTGAATTTTATTGGGATTCAGGGATTTTTAAAAACAAAGATGACGCTTTATTAATTTTAGAACAGGTTTCTCAAATGCTTGATAGAATAAAGAAACAAGCAGAACTAAATATTAAAATTGATAGAGAAAACAAACCGGTAAGTACCGAAAATAATTACTCCCTGTATCATAGCGATGTAATGATCGGCAACAATTGTATTTTAGTAAACATGGGAAAAACTCAGGCAACTTATCTCTCCTACCATACGTTTAATGCAATGCTGACCACCAATGCAAACTATTGTAACGAAACCGATCTGTGGCTGAAAAATTTAATTCGCAAATCAAATTTAATTAGTGGTGTAGCTGAAAAACAACGTTACCGGTATTTTAAACGAATTGAAGATGTCCTAAAAAAATTAAAAGAAAAAATTGAAAATGAATAGTTTTATTTAAAATCAAATTCATTTCTCGCGAAAGGAATTGAAAAGAGAAATCTCATTTTAATAAAATTAATAATAAAATTATTCAGGATCAAAATGACTAAAATTTTATTGATAAAAACTTGAAAACAAAACTTACACATCCAATATTTAAAATTATTTCTGATTGTGCTGATGAAATGAACATTCCTGCTTACGTTATTGGAGGCTGGGTGCGCGATTTACTGTTAAACCGACCTTGTAAAGATATTGATATTGTTGCGATTGGCAGTGGAATTGAATTAGCTGAACGTGTTGCAAAAAAACTAGGAAATAAATTCCATGTGAATGTTTATAAAAATTTTGGAACAGCGCAAATTGCTTATGAAGATTATGATGTTGAATTTGTGGGTGCTCGTAAAGAATCCTACCGTTCCGAAAGTCGTAAACCAATTGTAGAAAACGGCACGTTAGAAGACGATCAAAATCGCAGAGATTTTACAATTAATGCCCTGGCAATTTCATTGAGTTCAAAAAACTATGGTGAATTGCTTGATCCCTTTAATGGAATTAAGGATATGGAATCAAAAATCATTCGTACACCATTGGATCCTGATGTAACTTATTCTGATGACCCTTTGCGAATGATGCGTGCCATAAGGTTTTCAACACAGTTGAATTATACAATAGCAGCCAATTCAATTGCAAGTATCACGAAAAACAAAGATCGGATCAAAATTATTTCTAAAGAACGTATTACTGATGAGTTGAATAAGATAATCCTTGCTCCCATTCCATCCATTGGTTTTAAATTGTTGTTCGATACCGGATTGTTACAAATTATTTTTCCTGAAATGCAAGCTTTGTATGGCATTGAAATACGGGATAGAAAATCTCATAAAGATAATTTTTATCACACGCTTGAAGTGCTCGATAATATTTGCAAAACAACTGATGACTTGTGGCTGAGATGGGCGGCCATTTTGCATGATATCGCCAAACCTCCGACCAAACGTTTTGAAGAGGATCATGGCTGGACATTTCACGGGCACGAAGACAAAGGATCACGAATGGTTCCTAAAATTTTTGCTGATCTAAAACTTCCTTTGAATGAAAAGATGAAGTATGTTCAAAAATTAGTTCTTCTTCATTTACGCCCAATAGTACTTGCTAAAAGTGAAGTAACAGATAGCGCCATTCGCAGATTGCTTTTTGAAGCCGGTGATGATATTGATGATCTGATGAAATTATGTGAAGCTGATATCACTTCAAAAAACGAATATAAAGTTCAGAAATATTTAAAGAATTTTGAATTGGTTCGTCAAAAATTAAAAGAAGTTGAAGAAAAAGATAACATCCGCAATTGGCAACCACCAATAAGCGGTGAAGATATTATGAAAGCTTTTAATATTAAGGCAGGACCTGAAGTAGGTATTATTAAAAATGCCATCCGCGAAGCTATTCTGGATGGGATCATAAAAAATGATCACAAGGAAGCCTATAATTTTATGCTTGAAAAAGGAAAAGAAATTGGGTTACACTAAACATTTTTAGGAATATTTATTGAAGCTAAGATCACAATTTGGCTACTGTTTTCATTTTATTTTTAAAAATATTATTTTCCAATAACTTTAAATTCAGTACGTCTGTTTTTAGCGCGGTTCTCATCGGAATCATTTTTCACTTTTGGTTTGTTATCACCATAACCTTTGTAGGTCAATCGCTTCGTATCAATCCCATTTGCACTTAAATAATCATAAACTGCTTTAGCGCGATTTTGTGATAAGGTTAAATTCATTTTTTTATCCCCAATATTATCGGTATGCCCGCTTAATTCAATGCGCAAGGTTTTGTTTAAAGTTAAAAACGAAACCAATTTATTCAACTCCACTTTTGATTTTTCTTTCAGATCAAATTTTGCAGTTTCGAAAAACACATTTTTTAATTCTACGATGCTCCCTGTATCTATTGGTTGAAGTGGAACATCCATTAAATAAGGTTTTGAGAAATCTTTTAGTTCTTTTAATGAATAATTTTCAGAATAGAATAAATATCCCGGTTGAGTAACATTCAATGCATAATCTTTATCCACAGGAAGTGTTACTAAAAACTCCCCATTGCCACTGTTAGCATCGGATACGATCATTTGTTTTGCTGTGGCAAGGTCGATCAATTCAAAATGTGCGCCAAGCGGTGCTTTTGTTTTTGCATCATAAACTTTTCCTTTCAAATATGTAATTTTATCAGGCCGAACCGCATCATACAAATCAAACTGATACAAATCCAATCCACCAAAACCTCCTACTCTGTTACTTGCAAAATAAGCCAGATCACCGGCACCATTTACCAATAAACTATTTTCATCACCATTCGTATTTATCGGATAGCCTAAATTAACAGGCTCTTCCCACTCTCCTTTTTCATTTTTTCGAATCACATAAATATCTAATCCTCCCATTCCTACTTGTCCGTTAGAACTAAAATAAAGAGTTTTGCCATCCGGATGAATAAAAACCGATTCTTCTTTTCCCTGAGTATTTATTTTTGATCCAATGTTTAAAGGTGCTCCCCAACTTCCATCCTCTTTTAAAACAGAATAATAAATATCTGAACTTCCCAGTCCTCCAGGGCGATTACTCACAAAATACAATGTTTTTCCATCAGCAGAAAACGATGGCTGAGTTTCCCAATACTTTGAGTTAATGATTGGCCCAACATTGTATGGTCGCGACCAGGCATTACTAACTTTTTGGGAATAAAAAATATCACAGCTTCCATAACCTTTTCGGTTGGGACCATACGAATTATCAATTTCGGCACAAGCGGTAAAAAACAAGATCTGCCCATCAGCTGAAAATCCGGGTGCTCCCTCGTTTCCGGAAGTATTAATTCCTGAAACAAATTTTGCAGGAGACCAAACCCCATTTATTTTTTGGCTTACCAAAAAATCTTCTTGCATTGGAAATTGTTCTGTCCGATTATTTCTAGTGTATAAAAAGGTTTGGTCATCAGCAGTAACTGCCGGAAAATACTCATCAAGATTAGAATTGATAGCTTCCCCCATATTTTTTGGATTAAATGGAACAGGATTTTTTATTGCAGAAATTGAAAAATTGCAATTCGCCAATTGATGTTCGGCCATTTCTTTCCAATCAGGATTAAGGTTTTGATATTTCAAATAGGTTTCATAATCTTTTTTTGCTTCCTCATATTTACCTGTGGTCATTTCGATATTAGCAAGTAAGAAATATGTTTTTTTATCAAATTTCGGGTTGATCTGTATAGCCTTCATATATTCATCAATAGACTGTTGCAGTTCCCGTGCTTCTGCATATATTTCAGCTAATAAAAGATGTGGTTCAATAAATAAAGGATCCTTTTCAATTGCTTTTGCCAGTTCTTCTTTTGCTTTTATATCATTGCGTGCATTAAAATATTTTAATGCAGCCTCAAATGAAGCAATTGCCTTTTTATTTTTAGTGGTGTATTCACCCGGAGGTAATTGTGCTTTACAGGAGAATATAATCAATAACAGAAAAGAAAGTGCTAAAATGTTTTTCATCAGTATTAACTTTGTTTGAATATTTTTGTTTTTTGTGCGTTTCCCTGCGGGTCGGGCTATTCGCTGCAATCTTTTGTTCGTACCTCTCAAAAGGATTTTCGCTGCTATCCCTAACGCGAAACTTCTAATTTCAATTATCATTCCATTATGGAATATTCATGTATTTATGCGTTTGTAATGAAACTTTCCATTTTGGATTTGCCATTACATAGTCCACAAGTAAAGGCATCATTTCCTTTGATCTGCTCCATTCGGGCTGCAGAAAAAGAATACAATCTTTAGTTACAAATTGAGCATTTTGTTCGGCCCAATCAAAATCATTTTTATTGTGAATGATGACTTTCAATTCATTTGCTTTCGAATAATTTTCTTTCAAAGGCGGACTTGTTTTCTTAGGAGAAAGACATATCCAATCCCAGATGCCGGTCAAATGATATGCTCCGGAGGTTTCAACAAATGTTTGAATTCCTTTACGAATAAATTGTTTGGTAATATAATCCATATTGTACATGCTTGGTTCACCACCTGTAACAACAACTGCTTTTCCAGGGAATTTTGCTGCATTTTCAACAATCAGATCAGCGCTTGTCAGGGGATGCAAACTTGCATCCCAACTTTCCTTTACATCACACCAATGGCAACCAACATCACATCCCCCTACACGAATAAAATAAGCAGGCTTCCCGGTATGAAATCCTTCGCCCTGAATAGTGTAAAATTCTTCCATCAAAGGCAATTCAAGACCTTGCTCCAATAATGTTTTATTTTGTTTTGTTTCCAATTTAATCATTTTTTAATTGAACGCAGATTTTTATGATTCTTATGATTTACGCGGATTATAAAATCATATTTTATCATTAAAAACATTGTTCAGGATTTATATAAAAAATTGAACACAATTTTTTTGATCTTTCTGATTTTCGCAGATAAAAAATCATATTTCCTTTTAAAAATCATAAAAATCCGCGTTTTATATTTCCAATATTAAAAGCTCAAATGCCAAGGGATCAAAGGTTTCTTTTAATTCAGAGATGAAGTGTTTTCCATATTTTAAATAATAAGGAGAGAAGTTTTCAAATCGTTCTTGTAAAGATCCGTCAGGAAAATATTTATCTTTTATTTTTTTTATCTGATTGATATTTATTTCTTGTTTTTGTTTTTCTGAACGAAGTAATTTAGCCTCAATATTTTTGAGTGAATTAAGACCTTTTTGCAATTCTGCCTCTACACTTGCTTTTAATGTTGCGTCAACAGCAATTGCTTTCGCAGAAATTTCAGAAAATAAATCAGAAAGTTTTTCTTGCTCTTTATTTAATGATAGTTCCGAAGTTGAATTTTTACTTACAAATTCTTTTAACAAACTATCTGTATCCTTAAAAATATCTGCAACAGTAAAACCTAATTTTTGCAATTGTTGATTTGTTTTTTCATCATTCAACAATGCAAAGTTACGGGGGATCAAAACAGGAAATGTGATCTTATGATGATCGAACATTGCTTTATATTCCAGCCAATATGCAATTTCCCCTGGGCCACCGACATAAGCCAGATTTGGCAATATTTTTTGCTGATACATCGGTCGTAAAACAACATTCGGGCTGAATCGTTCAGGATGCTCTTTTAATTCAACAGCTAAAGTTTCGGAGGTAAATCTATTTTTTTCGATTCGAACTCTATCTTCATTTGTCAAATAAAAACAATTAATTTCGCGAGGGTTAACCTGTGGCTTTACTCCTGTTTTTTCTAATTCGGAGATTGTTTGACTTACGATCTTATAATTGGTATTGTTTAAAATATCGTCTTTTAAAATATCTAAAAACTCTGCTTTCAATCGGGCATCATCTGCATCAATGATTACTAATCCGAATTCACCAAAGAGTTGATGAACCAAATACCGTGTAGCATCAGCCATATCTGATTTTTTTAAATAGGCATCACTAAAAAGCTGAATTAGTTCATTTGCATTTTGAGAATCCCCTAAAATTTGTTTTAATTCTTCAATTATAACATTCAAGGAATCCGTTTTTAATCTTCCAACAGCTCCTTTTGCTTCCGGATTAATCCAGTTCACTTTTTTTCCAAACAAATTAATTGATCTTACCTCTTCAAAATCATGATCTTCGGATGCCATCCAATATACGGGTACAAAATTAAAATCAGGATAATTTTTCTTTAGTGTTTCAGAAAGATTTATAGTAGAAATTATTTTGTAGATAAAATACAAAGGTCCGGTAAAAAGGCATAATTGGTGTCCGGTACAGACGGTGAAGGTGTTTTTGTTTACTAGTAAATCTAAATTGGGATTTTTGATATTGGATTTTTGATATTGGCCCTTCA
>Ga0156174_1079_pt1 | contig 15027 bp, 13 predicted proteins | sample RifCSPlowO2_12_FD_107827 | JGI IMG/M metagenome (GOLD analysis project Ga0156174, IMG submission 107827) | Bacteroidetes bacterium RIFCSPLOWO2_12_FULL_35_15
ATCCTAAATTATCGCACACCAAAATCGCACACTACCAATAAAAAAAGCCCCTACATTTCTGTAAGGGCTTGATTTTTAAGTGGTACCTCCAGGAATCGAACCAGGGACACAAGGATTTTCAGTCCTTTGCTCTACCAACTGAGCTAAGGTACCAGCTCATTTATTCGGGACGCAAATGTAATCAATATTTTTATTTCTCAAAAAAAATATTGATGATAGCACTACCTTATTTAGTAGTTTTGTGATATGCAATTAGTTATAGATATAGGAAACACAAGAGTAAAAGCTGCTTTATTCGAAAAAAACGACTTGAAAACAAATTATGTTTTCAAAACTCCTGACGAATTGCTTTCTGCTAATTTGTTTGAAACTAATTCAATCTCACATTGCATGGTTGCATCGGTTGTTAATGAAATGGATGCTTTTGTAAGTCGGCTAAAGGAAAAAACCTCCGTTCTTTTATTTACAAGTGAAACAGCGGTTCCAATAAAAAACAAGTATCAATCAGTTCAAACCCTCGGCAGTGATAGATTAGCAAGTGCTGTTGGTGGAAATGCAGCATTCCCGGATAAAAATGTATTGGTAATTGATGCAGGTACCTGTATCAAATACAATTTTGTAAATAACCAGAATGAATATATTGGCGGTGCTATTTCCCCTGGCTTAGAAATGCGTTTTAAAGCATTACAAACTTTTACTGCCCGTTTGCCTTTGATAGAGAAGGACGAAGATTTTGAAATGCTGATCGGTAAAAATACCAGGGAAAGCATTTTGTCAGGGGTTGAAATAGGTGTTGTTGCAGAAATGGAGGGCATTATAAGCCGATATCAGCAATTGTATCCTGATCTGTTTACTGTGTTGACCGGTGGAGATGTTAATTTTTTTGAGAAACGATTAAAAAAGCCCATCTTTGCAGACCAATTTTTAATCCTGAAAGGGTTGAATGTAATTTTAGACTATACTATTAATGCATAAAGCAATAAACAAAACTATTCAATACTCCTCAGTTAGTATCCGATATTCAGTAATCTTATTTATAGTCCTCTTTTTATCACAATTTTCAATCGGAATAGCTCAAACAGCAAGCAGTTCTCCTTATTCACGTTATGGAATAGGTGATTTAACAGGGAAAGGCTTTGCTCAGAATTTTGCAATGGGTGGAACTACCATCGCCATGCAGAGTGATTCACTTCCTATGTTTTTTATTAATAATGGGAACCCTGCATCTTACTCCAATATTCGTTTAACAACAGCTGACCTTGGCGTAAACTACAGTCGTGTTCAATTGCAAAATGCAGATGTTAAGAAATCAATAAACAGTGCTTCTGTTTCAAATGTAGCTTTGGCTTTTCCATTTAAAAAATGGTGGGGAGCAAGTATTGGTTTAATGCCATATAGTTCTGTCGGGTACAAGGTGACCGATCATCAGGAAATTTCGAATATTGGTGGTGTTGATTTTTTATACGATGGTTCAGGAGGAATTAATCAATTGTATTTTGGGAATGGGATTAAGCCTTTTTACGGATTACCCCGAAGGTATCAAAACTCTAAAAAATATGCGCGATTAAATTCAGCAAAAAGACCCGATAATGTTTTAAAAACATGTACCGAAGCCTTTGATGACTATATGAAAGCAAAAAAATCATTGAACCGAAAAAAGTTGTTGCAATCGATTTCAATGGGCGCAAACAGCTCTTATCTATTTGGAGGTTTTGATAATAGTAAACGTTCTATATTTTCATCCAGCACTTATAGTTATAGCACACGTTCCATGACAAAAACCCGTGTTTCTGATCTTTACTTCGATTATGGAATGCAAATGAGTTATACCGTGGATTCCATAAGGTATAAAGATAGCAAAGATTCCTGTAAGCCTGTTAAATACAGGGATTTGAAAGAAAATGTAAAGATCTTGCTGGGTGCAACATTTTCAGCACAAACAGATGTGAAAGCCAAAATAGATAGCATATCCTATAATTATTACCAGGATGCACAAGGTTATGAAAGGTCCTTAGATACAATCGAAAACACAGAAAACTCAAAAGGAACGATAAGGTTCCCATTATCTTTTGGTTTTGGTTTTGGATTTCAAAAAGGTGATAAATGGATTGTTGCAGCTGATTTTGCTGTTCAAAACTGGAGCACATTTCAGGCTTTCAATCAAGCTTCAAATTTAAAAAATAGTATGAGGGTTTCTTTGGGGGCACAATATGTTCCGAATTCAAAAGCAAGTGGGGAAGGTAATTATCCTAAGCGGATGCATTACAGAATGGGTGTTCGTTATGCTCAAACTGCTTTAGAATTAAAAAATACCAGGTTAACGGAGTATGGTGTTAGTGCAGGTATTGGTTTCCCGGTCGGTCGAAATTATTTACTTCAGAGTTTTTCTATGGTTAATATTGGCTTGGAAATAGGCCAGCGCGGAACCATTACTAACGGTTTGATCAAAGAACAATTTTTTAAAGCTACCATAGGATTTACCATCAACGACCGTTGGTTTGTTAAACCAAAATTTGATTAATTTTATAAATTCAATTTTAAAATTATTCGTTCAAAATACATTTCTTCGCAATGAAATTTTTAAGAATGTTTTTTTTGTTTCAAATTTTAGTACCTGTTTTTTTCAGTTGCTTTACTGCTTGCGAAAATGATATTAAAGTTGTTAATTCCATCACTTCTGCTGCAGAAAAGGAGTTGCCGGTAGAATCAGGAAAAGATGTTGAGATTATCTATAGCGATTCAGCAGTTGTTCGGGCAAAACTAACTGCTCCGGAATTAAACAGATATAGTGGAAAAAAACCATATTCTGAAATGCCCAAAGGAATGAACGTGATCTTTTATGATCAGTTTGGAATTGTTCAATCAAAACTTACTGCAAATTATGGAATTGGATACGATTCAGGAAATGGCATGGAGCGAATGGAAGCAGATGGAAATGTGATCGTGATAAATGAAAAAGGGGAACAGTTGAATACTGAACACCTGACCTGGAACGCAGTTACAAAAAAAATATATACCGATAAGTTTGTGAAAATTACAACCAAAGATGAAATAATCTGGGGTGATGGTTTAGATGCAGATCAGGATTTTTCGAAGTATCAGATAAAAAATGTGAAAGGAACTATTGCAGTGAAAGATCAGGACATGAATGCAGGGGAAACAAAAAAATAAGTTAGGATAACAAATTTTTGAAAATGAATAAAGTAGTCAGGGCATTTGAGATATTTTGGTTAATTATGTGTTTCGTAGGTATTTTTATGTGTGTGTATTCGGCTATTAAAAGGGATAATCAAGATGTGTTTTATTTTCTTGCTTTTTCTTTTGTAAGCGGCATATTGTATGCAATTCGAAGGCGCCAGCGAAAAAATTTGGAAAACTCTAATAAATAAAAATATAATTTTGGATACTTCGATCATTATTATTTTAATTACAATGCTTGCTTCCGCCTTTTTTTCAGGCTTGGAAATAGCATTTATTACCTCCAATAAATTACGTATTGAATTAGAAAGTAAACAAGGGAATATTTCTGCAAAAATTCTTTCCTACTTCAGCAAATATCCATCACGTTATCTGGGAACCATGCTTCTCGGAAATAATATTGCGTTAGTTGTTTTCGGTATATACATGGATGAAGAATTGAGTCCGGTTATTGGACAATATATTTCGTCAAAAGCATTGATATTGTTTATTTCTACCATTATTTCTACCATATTGATCCTGGTAACTGCAGAGTTTTTACCAAAAAATATTTTCAGGATCAATCCTAACCGCACACTTAGTTTATTTGCTTATCCGCTCACGCTCGTGTATGGAGTACTTTACCCTGTCGTTATGATCACGATCGGACTTTCTGAATTCATACTCAAAAAAATATTTCGGGTAAAGATCGAAAAGGAAAACGCTGCTTTCACGATGATCGATCTCGATAATTATTTGCGGGAAGGAACCTCATCAGTTGAAAAAAATGCAGAGATTGAACATGAAATACAAATATTTCAAAATGCACTGGATTTTTCAAGTGTAAAAGCCCGGGAATGTATGGTGCCTCGCACCGAGATCATTGCACTGGATGTAAATTGCAGCATTTCTGAATTGAAACAAAAGTTTATTCAAACACGACTTTCAAAAATTTTAATTTTTTCCGGAAGTATTGATAATATTATCGGATATGTGTATTCCAAGGAACTTTTTAAAAGCCCGGAAAGCATAAGAGCCATTTTGTTGCCTTTAAGTATTGTACCTGAATCAATGCCGGCAAGTGAAGTTCTTACCGTATTTATTCAGCAACATAAGAGTATTGTAGTGGTGGTTGATGAATTTGGCGGAACATCAGGGATACTTACCATGGAAGACGTAATGGAAGAGATTTTTGGTGAAATTGAAGACGAGCACGATAAAGAGGAAATGATTGAAAAGCAGGTGAGCGAGACCGAATTTATTTTTTCTGCACGCCTGGAAACAGATTATCTGAATGGTAAATACCATCTGAATCTTCCAATTTTGGATAATTTTGAAACCCTTAGCGGTTTGATCATGCATTTTCATGAAAGTATTCCTCGTTTAAATGAAGAAATCCGAATTGAAAATTTCTTGTTTACCATTACAGCGGTTGCTCGTACACGCATCGAACAAGTGAATTTAAAAATTCAGAAGCCTACGGATTAATTTCCCGGGAATTGCGGATATTAAAAATCACAAAACCTTTTGCTTAAAAAGTTTTAAGATTTCGCTAAGAATCTTATATTTGCAACCCATTATACCGAAACAAAGTGAGTTTCTGAAAAATGAACCTGTGTGATACTTGCTTAGCTTACAAAGCAGCGAATTATCCTCAATAAATAAAAATACTTTGGTATAAAAGAAAATGGGTAATTCAATAAAAGATAACATCCTAAAATAATTGATATGAGTACTTTAGAAAATTTACGTAAACGTTCAGGTTTATTAGTTGGTATAGTAGGTTTTGCATTATTAGCATTTGTGCTTACCGGTTTGTTTAGCACTGACTCTTCGTTTTTTAAAAATGACAGAAACGTTGGTGAAATTGCCGGCAAATCAATCGAATACAATGCCTTCAATACGAAAGTGCAGGAATCCATTGAAGCCCAAAAACGTAACAGCCAGAAAACAACACTGACTACAGAAGAAACCGATCAGATCGTTCAACAAGTATGGAACCAAACCATAAACGAAAACGTGATGAACAAAGAATATGAAAAATTAGGCATTTCTGTTTCTGATGAGGAACTGTATGACCTGATGATCGATCATCCGCATTCGGCCTTGGTTCGTAACCTTAGTGATCAGCAAACAGGTAAAGTAGCTCCAATGTTTGCCGATGATAAAACAGGTGAAGTCAGCCCTGCAAAAATAAAAGTATTTACCCAAAAAATGACTGATGAACAAGAAGGACAATGGGCACAGTTAGAAAATTATATTCGTCAGATACGTACCATCGAAAAATATAATAACCTTATAAAAAAAGGATTATATGTAACCAAAGCAGAAGCAAAGCGTGATTACATTGCTCAAAATACAAATGTAAGTATCAAATATGTTGTTAAAAATTATAAACTAATTGCCGATAGCACTATCAAAGTATCTGATGATGATCTTCAAACATATTATGCTGCTCATAAAAATGAATATAAGCAGGAAGCTTCCCGTAAAATTGAGTATGTTGCCTTTGATATTGCGCCATCACCGGAAGATTTAGATGAAGCAAAAAAAGACATTCAGCGTATTGCCGATGATTTTAAAACCAAAAAGGCAACAGAAGATTCTGCATTTGTTATTGCTGAATCAGAAACCAGAAATTTCGATATAACCTTTCATACAAAAGGAACCTTGTCACCTGAAATTGATACTACCATGTTCAAATCAGAAGCAGGAACAGTAGTTGGACCTTATCTTGAAAACGGTACGTTCAAAGTTGCAAAATTAAGTTTAGTAAAATTCTCTGCTGATTCAGCAAAAGTACGCCACATCCTTATCTCTTATCAAGGAGCCGGAGCCTCACCAACAGCTACCCGCACAAAAGAAGAAGCAAAAAAGATGGCGGATAGTTTAAGTGGATTGTTAAAGAAAAAAGCAGACTTCAAAGATTTTGTTGCGAAATTCTCTGACGATGGCGGAAAAAGTGCTTCTGCTGATCCAAAAGATCCGAAAAAATTTGTGATGGGTAAAGATGGAGAATATGGTTGGATAAATGCTAACAGTGGATTTGTTGAGCCCTTTAAAAATGCCGGATTGGATGGTAAAAAAGGAGATATTGTTGTAGTTGAATCACAATTTGGTTATCACATCATGGAAGTGCTTGATACCAAAGGGTCACAAAAGAAAGTACAAGTTGCTATCATCGAAAAGAAACCTGAAGCAAGCAGCAAAACCATGCAGGCCATTTATGTAAAAGCAAGCGCTTTTGCAGGAAAAAATAATACAAATGAATTATTTCAAAAAGCTGTTCTTGACGAAAAGATGAACAAACGTATTGCTGATAATATCAAAGAAAATGATAAAACAATAGCCGGAATTGAATCCCCGCGTCCTTTAATCAGATGGGCTTATGAAAATAAAAAAGGTGCTGTATCTGAACCATTAGAGTTTGGTAACAAATTTATTGTTGCTGCTTTAACGGAAGTAAAAGAAAAAGGCATTGCTCCAATGGAACAAATAAAAGAAGAACTTACAGCTAAAGTGATCGTTGAGAAAAAAGCAGAATTGATAGCTAAAGAGTTTACTTCAGCAATGACAGCTGGTGTGCAAATTGATGCTTTGGCTTCTAAAATGAAACTGGCAGTGGAGCAAGCCCCAAACATCAATTTTAATACCAATGCAATTCCGGGATCAGCAAGCGAACCAAGTGTAATTGGAGCTGTATCTGTTCAAAAAGCAAAAACAATCAGTAAACCGATTGCCGGTAAAGAAGGTGTTTTTGTAGTATCTGTTGAATCAGTTGTTGATGCACCTGCACAAAAAGATTTTAAAACACAGCAAACAACAACTATATCTCAACTACAACCTCGTGTTGATTATGAAGTATATGATGCATTAAAAGAAAATGCAAATGTGGTAGAGCATTTAGTGAAGTTCTACTAAGATATTTAAAATTTTAAAAATAGAAGGCAGCTATGAAAGGCTGCCTTTTTTTATTGGTCAATGTTGGAATGTCATATTGAGTTTGTAGAAGGGAAAGAAGGGCTTATAATTGTATGTAAACATAGGATGACTTCGCGCTTGTCCGTTCGAGTAATTTCGCTTTTCGCAAAATTGTAGTGAAAACATTTGAAAGCAAAAAACGATCTCAAGAAGTGTTCCCGATACGTTTCTTGAGCTATCGCTTCAGAACACTCGATCGATCTGATTATTAAATTGAGCCTGCCTGCGATAGGCAGGTTCGACTACAGAGAGCAACATGATGTCACTTCGAGTGATTTTGTGCAACAAAATTGTATCGAGAAGTAATTAGAGGTAATCGTTTCAGATTGAACATTTCTTTCACACGTTCTCGATACGTTTTTCAAAAAAGAAAAACACTCGAACTGACTACCTCGTCAATCGGGTTAGACCAAAAGGTGAGTATCGAGAAGAAAAAATTAACTCGGAAAAAGCACAGCCACTTTTTTTTGCTGCAAAAGAGTTTTTATTTTATCGTATGGAATATCTATTGAACTGCAATATGCCACTCTTTTCGAAAAATAATTTCCATCATAATAGTTCAGTTGAAATACAGTTCCGAAACCGGTATCGAAATTTCCATCGAAAATTTCCATCTTTATTAAGGATTGATAATCTATACTTAATTTGTTTGCAAAAGATTCTATAAAACCACTTTGAATATAAAGCTTATTGTCATAAAATTTAATGGTGAAATATTTATAATTCATCAGTAATATCCCTCCGAATACAACCAACAGAGCCACAAGCGATGTTATCAGATTAAACTGTATTATCAATAAGACAATTGAAAAACTAAAATAAAGCAGTCCCATTCCCATGTTCGTAATGGTTCTAAGAAATGATGCTTCCAGCACCAAAACAGGAATTTGTTCAGCTACTGAAACAGTAGTAGCAGCATTAGTTTTCAACAATGTGTTTCTTACTCCTATCCTGGCTGATCCCACTTTGCTGGGGAGCTGATTAAATAAAATGCACATCTGATCAAACAGATCAGGGGCATTTAATTTAAATTCATCAGGAGATTCAAAAAAATGTTCGGTACAGACACTTAAAAATTCATGGATGTTGCTTGCTCCATACCGCCTGAAAATACTTTGTTTCCCGTTTTTTAAATTCGCAAATTCGAACATGGCACCTGCAACCCATTTGTTTATATATCCATCAAAAAAGTAATCGGTCTCTTCATAATTAATGCTGTTGAATCGTAAAGCATGTGTCCATTCATGCAAGCCCAAATTATAATTATCGCTTGGGTTTTCAATGCCTACTAAAATATGTTTCCAGCTCAAACAAATAAATCCATTCAGATTGGTTTCACCCCGGTGCATTTGATGTGTTAAAGGCGATTCGTAGATGTCGGGATAAATTACCACATACTCAAAATTATCGAGTGTATAGGAATCCAACCCAAAAGTTACCTGAATGGCACAAGCAGAAATAATGATACGAATCCTGTTTGTAAGATCAAGTCCTTGCCGGGCAACAAATTTTTTTTGTGCAATAAAAAAAGCAGAACGTTCTACAAAGCGCTGTTTTAAAATCGGATTTAAATTTTGGTAATACAAATAAGAATGTTCCAGTTCTTTATGGATTTCAAGGGGATGAATAGGCGATTGGATGTATTTTGAAAATTCCATTTTCGTGATTTGATTACACCTTTTTTAATTTATCAGCCATCTCTAATTGCTTGTACCATGCTTCACCATATTTACGGATAAGTGGTTCGCGCAAGAATTTGTAAACAGGCACATCCAGCTTAGTTCCACATTCACAAGCAGGTTTGCATACTTCCCATTTGTGATAATTTACTGCATCGTAATCTTTGTATTTGGTAATTCGTACAGGATACAGGTGGCAGGAAATTGGTTTTTTGAATTTTACTTTCCCATCATAATATGCTTTTTCGATGGAACATTTAGCAATGTCATCTTCAAAATAAGTAAATGCACAATGTTTTCCTTTTACAAGCGGAGTCGTATAATCACCATCATCATCAATTACAAAAACGCCTTGTTTTTCAATAGCTTTAACGCCATCTTTCGGAATGTATGGTTTTACGATATCCAGTATATCCTCCATAATTGAAATTTCTTCAGCTTCTAATGGCGCCCCTGAATCACCTGCTACACAGCATTCTCCTTTGCAGGCATTAATATCGCAAACGAATTTTTTCTCTAATAAATGTTCTGAAACGATGGTATTATCTATTGCTATCATGTTACAAAGATATAAAATCGTTGAGGTGTAGCAATCGGAATATGTTTTCACTCAAACATTTTTCTTTCTTTTGATTCTCCAAAAGAAAGAAATAAAGAAAGGAGCCCACGAAAACCAAAACAAGCTTTCGTCTGCGCACATCCTGGCTCATCGTAAATAATGTCCACTGGACATTATTTTACTCAGCCCTCCCCAAATACCTTATACCAATTCTAAATATATTATTTCCGAAATTTAGCCCAACACAATTTCGATGTGTCTGCTTCAACGCAGAATGCTCGAAATGACAGCGCTGGTGTCATTTCGAGCGGAGTCGAGAAACGAGCGAGGCAATTTAAATTGGACTAATTTATACTGGTAAATGGTACGCCATATCTCCACGAAACTTGGCCCGCACTTTTTGTAGACGTCAACCGCATCCTTACTAATTTTATTTTCTGCAAAATTTAATCGGAAAGAGCTCAAATGCACACTAAACATTTACACTGTTTCTTTTTCATTCAGAAAAAAGGAATACAAAATAAAAGAATTTAATAATTCCGTTTATCCAACCCCCACAGTAATTTATTTCGGATGGTATTAAAAAAGTTTTGATTTTCAAGTTGAATAAGATTGGCCGAGAAATCAGCTTTTTTTAGTGTAAGTTCAATTGATGAGTCAATTACTTCACTACGCGAGTCAAGCGAAACAAGGTAATTGGAGTTGCGGCCCTCCACTTTTAATGTGATAATACTGTCATCGGAAATCACCAAAGGACGCACATTCAAATTGTGAGAAGCAATAGGAGTAATTATAAAATTTTGGGAGCAAGGCATTACCAGTGGTCCGCCACAACTTAAGGAATAAGCTGTAGAACCTGTTGGTGTAGCCACTATTAATCCATCCGCAAAATAGGAATTTAAAAAATCACCATTGATATATGCGTTAATGGTGATCAAAGAGGAAGTATCTTTTTTTAGGATAGTTATTTCGTTAAGACCATAATTAACTTCTCCGAACAATTTACTTTTTGAAGTAACAGTGATCAATGAACGCTTTTCAATTTTAATTTTTTTATGGAGTAATGATTCTATGGCTTTGTTTATTTCTGTTTTGGCGATGTTTGCCAAAAAGCCTAAGCGTCCGGTATTTATTCCTATGATAGGAATACCGGAATCACGCACATAAGTTAATGTTTCCAGAAAAGTGCCGTCACCACCTATGCTAAACATGTAATCAACGTTCCCAACTAATTCATCATGTGTTTTAAAAGTTTTAATGGAACCGTTAATTTGCATTTTTTGTTTAATGAAATTATAAAACGGTTCATAAATAAGTATTTCGGTTTTGTATTCATTGAGTTTGTGAAACAAGAACTGAATATGTTCCGAAGTATTATCGATGGTAGAACGACCGAAAATGGCTACTTTCATGTGTGGATAATTTTTTTAATTGCATTCACAAACTTTCGTTTCACCACATTTTTGTTAGTACGTCATTGTGAGCGAAGCGAAGCAATCACCAAATGATGCCTTATGATGAGATTGCTTCGCTTCGCTCGCAATGACGTGCCAAATCAACTTTGTGTGCTAATTTCCAAAACTAATTTATATAAAACCTATTATATATTAATGTAATTCATAAAAGAATCGAAACGGTTTTTCATATCGTCTAAAAATTCACTTTGATGAAAGGATGCTTTTACTGTATAATTGTATCTGAAAAAAGTTTGTAATATGGCAGAAAGGTCTTCTTTATTGATCTTTATGGTCACTTCAATTTTTGTTGAATCGGTCAACGTATTCAAATAGCAACTTAAAATTTTACCATCATTACTTTCTACAATTTGTGCGATTTGAGTTAAGGAATAATCATGCATATTCATTTCCAGAACAATGATTCCACCGGGTTCGCGAGTAGAAGCAAGCATGGCGAATTGCTGTATCAAAGCAGTTGCAGGTATTAAGCCTAAATAATTTTGATGTTCGTCCAATACAGGTACAACCATCAATTTCATATTGGAAACTAATTTTATTACCTCATAAATATGTTGGCCTTCAAAAACAAAAGGGCGAATGAGCGATAGTTTTGATTTACCTATTTCTTCATCTGTAATGTTCAGATCCAGAATATCAGTATCGGAAATAAGCCCCAAATACTCATGGTTATTAACAATTGGTAATTGTGAAACCTTAAACTCATCCATCCAGTTGATTGCCATCAATCCGGTATCAGATGTTTTTAAGGGAGGTATTTCGTCTGTTATGAGGTCTTTTGCTAGCATTAATGTTAATTTGAAAATGTGCTGATCTTTAATTTGAAAATGCGTTAATTTGCTGATGTGAAATGTACTATTATTCCATTCACATTTTGACAAATTTGCCGGTGTTAATTTGAAAACAAACTTACAAAATTTTTAGCTTTGCATTTTAATATATAAAACGCTGTTAATTTATCATTTACATTCATGTATTTTCAAATTACACATTTTCAAATTGATTTAAGCTATGGGTACAAAGTTAAGTGTAAATATTAATAAAATTGCAACCTTACGAAATTCTCGTGGTGGAAAAACGCCTGATCTGTTAAAAGTTGCGATGGATTGTGAACGTTTTGGTGCCCAGGGAATCACTGTGCATCCCCGTCCTGATGAACGTCACATACATTATCAGGATGTGTATGACCTAAAACCATTGCTTTCAACAGAATTTAATATAGAGGGAAACCCGCGCCAAAAGAAATTCATTGATCTCATCATGGAAGTTAAACCTACTCAGGTTACTTTGGTTCCGGATGTTACCGGCCAATTAACTTCGGATCATGGTTGGGATACTGTTGCAAATAAAGATTATTTAATAGAAGTTATTTCTAAGTTTAAAAAAGCAGGAATACGTACGTCTGTTTTTATTGATGCCGATGTTAAAATGATTGAAGGAGCAAAAGAAACAGGTACAGATAGAATCGAATTATATACCGAATCGTATGCAAAAAATTATAGTTTAAATAAAGAGGAAGCTATAGAGCCATTTATTCAAGCGGCAAAACGGGCAAATGAATTGGGCATAGGAATAAATGCCGGACATGATCTAAATCTTGAAAATTTAAAATATTTTGCAACCAATATTCCGGGATTATTAGAAGTTTCTATAGGTCATGCTTTAATTTCTGATTCACTTTATTTTGGTTTGGAAAATACGATACAGTTATATTTGAGAGAATTGAAAACGATTTAGTCAGCACAGTTATTATATTTCTTTGCAAAGCATATTGGCATTTCAATTCACCCCTTTAATTCTCGATGTGTCTGCTCAATGCAAAATGCTCCAAAGGACAAGAGTGCAGTCATTTCGAGCGGAGTCGAGAAAGTGGGGTAGCTTTAAATAAATAGACCTGAATATATTTACAATTGATATAAAATCAGAATTGAAATGAAACTTTTTTACAGAAAATCAGGTCAGGGTCAGCCATTGATTATTTTGCATGGACTATTCGGTCAATGTGATAATTGGAACACTCTTGCCAAACAATTTGCTGAAAACGGTTTTGAAGTATATTGTGTGGATCAACGCAACCACGGACTTTCTCCACATAGTGATGTTTGGAATTATCAGGTAATGTCTGAAGATATTCTTGAATTAATTAACGACAATCAATTACAAAATGTGATACTGCTCGGCCATTCGATGGGAGGAAAAGTGGCGATGCAATTTGCTGTTGATCATGAGCAGTTGTTGGACAAATTAATTGTTGTGGATATTGCCCCTAAGTATTATTCCATGCATCATCAACAGGTTTTGGAAGCATTGCAATCAGTTGATTTTGATAAAGTAAAAAGCCGGAAAGAAGCTGAAGAAATTCTATCAAAATTTATTTCCGATTTTGGAACCAAACAATTTTTATTAAAAAATTTGTATTGGAAAACCGAAACAGAATTAGCCTGGCGATTTAATCTAAAAGTTATTGTGGAGCAAATTGAAAATGTTGGTGAAGCATTAATTACTAATACTAGTTGTACCGTTCCTGCACTTTTTATTAGAGGAGAAAAATCCAATTATATTTTAGATGAAGACATACATTCAATCCAGGATATTTTTCCACACTTTGAGCTGACAACTATTGCAGATGCTGGCCATTGGGTTCATGCCGAAAAACCAAAAGAATTTTTTGATTTCGTGATTCGTTTTTTGAAATTATAAAATGAAATAAGTTTCCGGAAATATACTTTCAGGACTATTTTAACTTTCTCAATGTCTTTTTGCGCCTTCTTGACAGGCCGAATACTGAAGAAAAAAGAAGATTAACAGCAACAAACTTATAGATTTAGTAATTTGTAAAAGTTAAATCATGGCAGAATGTTTTTTTGTACATGCAATAAAGTTCATTATATTTAATAATCTGTTTCGGTTAAGCAGTTTATACAAGGTTATATCTTTACAAAAAAAAAGTGTGGAGTCAGCACTATAATCACTGACAACAATCACATGAAAAAAATTTACTTTGTTTTTATGGTATCGATAATGTTTGATTTGAGTATAAAAGCTCAGTCTTGTGTCCCGCATCCTGCTTATGGAGATAGTTTAATTGGAATTTCCACTTCGTATGATACAACAGGGTTTAATACCGGCCCAACCGGAGCAGGCGTTATTTGGAATTTTTCAGGGTTGGTTGTTGATACAACCGATGTGATCTCGCACTATTATTTAGATCCTTCGACTACACCGGGAACAGGAAGTTTTCCGGGTGCTGACCTTGCCGATTTAACCCCAATTGGCCAATACACCTATACCAAACATTCAACAGATAGTGTTACCACACTTGGTGTCTGGAGCGCACCGTTAAATTGTACTTCTCAACTTTTCTATGACCCACAATCATTAATTTGCCCTTTTCCTTTTGGTACTGGTTTTTCTGATGACTATACTGGATATACTTGTGGCTCAGGATCATATTCTCATACTTCTGGTACAAGAGTAAATACCTTCGATGGTACAGGAACACTTATTTTACCTGCAATAACCTATACTAATATTAATCGTATTAAAATTACAGATACAGTTCTTGATTCATCCTTTGTTTCAAACGGAACATTTATCGGAGCAACGAGTACAATATCCACTTATTACCTATGGGTGGATGGGAATACAAATCAAGTGGCATTCCTGATGCTGGATATGAAAAGTATTACCTATAATATGACATTTAGATTCATTATCTGGTGTAATTACTCTCACATTCCGGGTATGATTACAAGTATTGGATCCACAATGGAAGATCAATCGAAAACTAAGATTTATCCTAATCCATTTAATTCATCAACAACGATTCAACTCAAATCTTCAATTTCCAATGGAGAATTAAATATTTTAAATGTGTTCGGACAAAAAATAAAAACAATAAGTAATATTTCCGGTGATCAGATAAAAATAGAAAGGGATAATTTGTCAAGTGGAATTTATCTTATTAGACTGACTCAAAACAATAAAACGATCGTGACTGAAAAAATAGTAATTGCCGACTGAAAGTTGCCCTGGAACTGATTCGGGGAGAAGAAAAAAACAAAGAGGCTGTCTCAAAAGTGAGATGGCCTTTTTTTATTCCTTTATTGACAAACAGTTAAGAAATCAACGATATTTTGTTAAAAACAAAACGGCA
>Ga0156174_1048_pt1 | contig 14465 bp, 11 predicted proteins | sample RifCSPlowO2_12_FD_107827 | JGI IMG/M metagenome (GOLD analysis project Ga0156174, IMG submission 107827) | Bacteroidetes bacterium RIFCSPLOWO2_12_FULL_35_15
GACATTGCCCTTTGAAGGGGGCAGGGGGATGAAATTAAATAATTGAAATAGAGCCAATTATAAAACACGTCAATGGTAGCGGAGTCGAGAAAGTGTGGTGGAGAAAATGTCGGACAATAATATATTTAGAATTGGTATAACCAATTATTTCAAAATTTCAAACTCAAACCCGTTCTCTTTTGCATATTCAATGAAACGGGGCAAGGCATATTCTATATTTTTTTGCGCTTTCAAACTATCATGAAAAACTATGATAGATCCATTTCTTACCATATCAATTACATTTTTCAAACACTTTTCAGGAGATGTTTTTTTATCATAATCTCCGCTCAATACATCCCACATGATAATTTTGAATTTGGGATGGAGGATTCTGAATTGAGATTTTTTTACTTTTCCGTAAGGTGGTCGAAATAAATTTGTGCTAACGAAGCTTGCACATTTTCCAACATTCTGAATATAATTTTGTGAATGAGTATTCCAGCCTTTTAAATGATTAAAAGTATGGTTCCCAACAGCGTGCTTTTCAGTTAATATGCGCTGATAAATAGTTGTGTGTTTTTGCACATTATCTCCTACACAAAAAAAGGTTGCTTTAATATTGTGTTGTTTTAAAATATCTAAAACCCAGGGTGTGATAGAAGGAACAGGGCCATCATCAAATGTCAGATAAATTTTTTTCTGTGTTTTATCCATGCGCCAGATTGCTTTTGGAAAAAGCTTTCGAAAAAGATATGGAGGGCGAACTAAGTACAAAATTTTTGTTTTGATGATTAAAATTAAGAATGAACTAAGCTACAAAACAAATCCCCAAAATAAAATTACTTCGGGGATTTGTTAAGGAAATACAATCAAAAATTATTAACGCATTTGTGATTTTTGTTCTAAGCCATGAGCTTGTAGCAATTTGTCATAACGTGTTCCAAATTCTTTCGACAAAGCATCTTGTTTGAAATTGCCTGAAAAATAGATCATGCGTTCCAAAATATCCTGTGCTTGTTCCACATCGCGACCAAATGTCGGAATCTCTTTCTTGTCGAAGGAATAGTAGTAGTTAATATTACTTTCGAAATTATCAAATACTTTTTTCGCTAATACATTCGCTTTTTCATTTGCACCTGCTTGGTAATATGCCAAAACAATTGAATACATGGTAGCATCATATGGAACATTTTCCTGTGGTGTTACTTCAATACATTTATCCAATAATTTAATTGCTTTGTCTTTTTTACCTTCTTCAATTAGGGCTATTGCTAAGCTTCCCATACGTTGGCGAATATTCAATGCACATGAACGTACAAATACATCATCCAGATATGTTCCTTTGATATCCATGCTTCCCCACTTAAACTTAGTCATCATGTTGTTGTACATAATGTCTGTTGCAATACGTGTTTCCTGCTGTGATTCCTGCTCATTTTGCTTGATTGGAACCAGGCGATACGCTAAACCTTCCAGTTGTAAGTAAGGAGCAAGATTTAAGTAAGAGCTGGGTGAATTGGTGGCAGCAAAATAAATTGGTCGTTTCCAATTGTTGTGTGCCAATAAATCAATAATCATCAGGTCATTTTTTTGAATGTAATTACCGGGAAGCACCCAGTCGATACTTTTTACTATGCGGTTGGCTAAAGCTTCGGGAACGGTTCCATTATTTACGACAGTAGCACTGTCAACCGGCACACTTGCATTTTTTGTCGGGAAATAATTATAAAAGGTCCCTCCGCCCATATCGAGCATGTTCATATGATCATCACTTTTTGCAAATTCGATGAGGTCTTTAACAGGAATAAATCCTTTTATATTTCGATCATGAAAAAGAACCACATCCCGGGTGCCCTGACGGTATTGTTCTTTTTTTAAAGAAAAAGGAACAGGATCTGAATCATATGCTCTGTGAACCATTTGATCGATATACCAATCGGTATTCAAAAGTTCGAGACAAATAACACGTACATCTGTTCGTATGCCTTCTACTTCCTGAGCATACCAAAGCGGGAAGGTATCATTATCTCCATTGGTAAATAAAATTGCATTAGGTGCACAGGAATTTAAATAGTCAATTGCCATATCACGGGCAATATATCTACCGGAACGGTTATGGTCGTTCCATTCTTCCTTTGCCATAATGGTTGGTACAGCCAATAAACAAACAGCAGTTGCAGCGATCGCACTTGTGGTTTGATTCATTTTTTTTAACAGAAAATCATAAATGGCCAATACGCCAAATCCGATCCAGAAGGCGAATGCATAGAAAGAACCGGCATAAGCATAATCACGTTCACGTGGCTCAAATGGTTTTTGGTTCAGATAAATTACAATTGCGACTCCGGTAAAGAAGAATAATAAACCAACCACAAAAGCATTTCTCTTATCATTTTTAATTTGATAAAATAATCCGATCAATCCTAAAATTAAGGGAAATCCATAAAGAGCATTTCTCGCTTTGTTATTATCTGCTCCATCAGGTAACCCAACTTGTGGCCCTAGACGTTGCTCATCAATAACAGGAATTCCGGTGATCCAATTTCCATCAGAACTGTTTCCATGTCCTTGAATATCATTTTGTCGGCCAACAAAATTCCATAAGAAATAACGGCCATACATCCACCTCATTTGATAGTCGAGGAAGAACCATACGTTTTGTCCGAATGTTGGTTTATCAACGGTTTCTTTTTCTCCTGTTTCCCGGTTGGGAGCAGAAATATGCTGGTAGTTTCTTGGATTGGTCCAGTTTTTATAACCAATTACATGGTTTTGCTGACTGCTCCACATACGAGGAAAAATAGTACAAAAGCGAGGGTCGTATTTTGGAACAGAATTTTTTCTGGAGTCTATAACTACATATTTTCCTGCTTTTTTATCCTGACCATAAAGAGGACTTCCATCGTCAGAACCAACAGTAGGGGCTGAAAAATATTGTCCATAAATAATTGGCCAGGTGCCATATTGTTCGCGATTTAAATAGGATAGTAAGTTTACTGCGTTTTCAGGATTGTTTTCATCCATTGGAGGATTTGCCTGTGAGCGGATCACCAAGGTAATAAAAGAAGAATACCCGATTAAAATAACGGTGAAACAAAGGATCACTGTGTTTAAAATTGGTTTGCTTTTTTTTGCTGTAACTCTTAATCCAACTATTATCCCGCCAATTAATAAAATTCCATAAATAATAGTACCGCTATTAAATGGTAAACCTACAGAGTTTACAGCTGTAATTTCGAACCAGGCAGCAAGCTTTACGATCATTGGAATAACACCACCTTGTATTCCGCCAAGAATTAAGATTGCAATAGCGGAGGTAATGATCATTCCTTTGCGGGTAACAGCACCGAATTTTTTAAAGTAATATATAAATACAACTGCCGGAATAACCAATAAATTCAATAAATGGACCCCAACAGCCAATCCGATCAGGTAAGCAATTAAAATGATCCATCTGTCAGCATGAGGCTGGTCGGCTTCACGCTCCCAACGAAGGATTACCCAAAAAGTAATGGCAGTGAAAAAGCTCGACATCGCATACACTTCGCCTTCCACAGCAGAGAACCAAAATGAATCAGAGAAAGTATAAGCCAATGCACCAACAGCTCCTGCACCAAATACGGCATACATTTGTCCTGTTGCAAACTCTTCTCCTTTTATTACTATTTTACGTGCTAATGCGGTAATTGACCAAAATAAAAATAGAATTGTAAATGAACTGCACAATGCAGACACGGCATTTACCATCATTCCTACCTTACTTGTATCACCAAATGCAAAAAGACTAAAAAATCGTCCGATCAATAAAAATAATGGTGCCCCGGGTGGATGTCCTACCTCTAGTTTAAATGCACAAGCAATATATTCACCGCAATCCCAAAAAGATGCAGTAGATTCCATGGTGCTTAAATAAACAAAAGAGGCTACCAGAAAGATAACCCAGCCAATAATATTATTTAAGCGTTGATAGTTTGATGTACTGTTCATAGTCTTATTTTTTTGCTTTATAACGCTTGCGAAGTTAGAAAATAAATTGAACAGCAAAAGGTTAAAAAAGTATAAGATTTAATAAAATGTTTTGAGTGTAAAGTTTATTTATTATTTTTGCAGCCCGAATCGATAGATATCGGTTTAAAATTGTCTGATGGTGTAATTGGCAACACGTCTGGTTTTGGTCCAGAAGAGTTCAGGTTCGAGACCTGATCAGACAACAGAAGCCCCTTTAACGAGGGGCTTTTTTGTTTCTATACCCCCTTTTATTATTTATTAATTCTCTAAAATAGGGCTTATGTATTTGTTTTTTAATATATTAGCCTAATAGAAAACCACAAAACAGTCTTTTCTCTTTTCTATTAAAAAGTTCAGTTCCGCGATAACAAAGTCATATAGAGGTCTTTTAATAACAATTAAATTAATTCCTATGTCCGACATCCCTAAGATCAACCTATCATTAATTTTCTTTTTCCTTCTTTCAGTTGGATCAATAGCCCAGGAAAAGAAAGTAAAAACTGCCGATACAACTGCCTGTTTAAAAATTATGGGGATGACTATCGAAGAAAATAAGCCTATTGATGGAATTCAGGTAACCCTTTACAAAGAAAATGAAGGATTGGAATGGGATGAAATTACCAGCATCAAAGATCATGAGCATCGTTTTGTATTTCAATTGCAAGGGAACTCTTATTATACGATTGAAGTTTCAAAGGGTGGTTATGTAAAACGTTTGATAGGAATCTCAACAATATTGCCTGGTGATGGATCATTAAATGGAAAAAAATATGATTTTGATTTTGAAGTCTTAATGTTTAAAGAAAAAGCAGCAGGGAAGGATCCATATATTGATTTTCCGGTTGCATTAATTGCATATGATGATACCACTATGAAGTTTGAAGAGAATGCAACGTATGAGAAGCATATTAAGTCAAAACTTAACGAAACATTGAATCAAAAAGATTCCACACAAACATCCGGTTCCCCAAAATAGTTTCTTTTAAAAAATTATTTTGAATCTCTCATCAATTTAATTTTTTATTAAAAGTTTAAATCCTTTTCCATGCACATTTATTAGTTCAACGGAAGGATCTTCTTTCAGGTATTTGCGAATTTTTGCAATATAAACATCCATGCTTCTGCCATTAAAATAATTATCATCATTCCAAATGAGACGAAGTGCAAAATTCCGATCCAGTACTTCATTCATGTTCTGACAAAGTAATTTTAATAATTCGGATTCTTTGGTAGTAAGTTTTTGTTGCCCCCCATTTATTTTAAGGAGTTGGTGTTTATAATCAAATTTATAATTTCCGATTTGAAATTCTGATACTTCTGTTTTTTTAGTGCTTTCACTTTCTGTTCTTCGTAAAATTGCTTTTAGCCGAAGCAAGAGTTCTTCCATACTAAATGGCTTGGTAATATAATCATCAGCACCGATAGAAAACCCTTCAATGGCATCTTCTTTCAATGATTTTGCTGTTAAAAATACAATCGGAATAGTTTTATCGATTGCCCGGATTTCTTTAGCAAGTGTGAAACCATCTTTAACAGGCATCATCACATCGAGAATACAGATATTGAATTTATCTTTGGAGAAAGCCGCGAAGCCCAGTTTGCCATTTACAGCCAAAACAGTTGAATACCCTTTTGCATCCAAATATTCTTTTAAAAGATTTCCTAAATTGGGATCATCTTCTACTAGCAATACTTTAATTTTTTCGTTTTGCATACTATTTAATTTTAAGTATTTATTTCAAAAGGTAAAAATATGGTAAAGGTACTTCCTTTACCCAATTCACTGTCCACACTAATGGAGCCACCATGTTTTTCGACCACTGCTTTTACATAACTTAATCCTAACCCAAAACCTTTTACAGTATGTATGTTTCCGGTTGATACGCGGTACATGGTATCAAAAATGCGTTTTTGGTTTTCTTTGCTGATACCTATTCCATTGTCATGTATGCTAATGAAAACACCCTCCTCATCGCTTCGTGTACTGATAATTATTTTAGGTTTTTGGTCCGAATATTTTAAAGCGTTATCAATTAAATTAAAAATAATATTGGTTACATGAACCCGATCAGCATTAATTATTGATTTTTTTGCTTCTAATTTCGTAGTGATCTCCCCGTCTTTATTTTCAACCTGAAGCTTAATATTTGTAATAGTTTGCTCAATAAGCAAATGTATGTCGATACTCTGGATTTTTAATTTTAATTGTCCCTTATCAAGTATAGCTGTCTGCAAAATATTTTCAACCAATAAACTTAATCGCTTGTTTTCATCACCAATCATCTTAATATAATTACTTACCCGTTCAGGAGATTTCTCGACAGTTTTATCACTTAAAACTTCACAAGCTAAAGAAATAGTAGAGATGGGAGTTTTGAATTCATGCGTCATGTTACTGATAAAATCGTTTTTAATTTCCGATAATTTTTTTTGTTTAAAAATAGTGGAGACGGTATAATAAAATGAAAAAACGATTATTATGATAAACACAATCGAAACAAATAACATCAGCCACATGGATCCCAATAAATAGGTTGTTTGATGTGGAAAGTAAACAGATAAATACTTTGGTGTAATAAAAATATTATCGGGAAAAAGATTTACCTTAAATTTTGATCCTGCTATTTTATTTTCTCTTTCCGACAGTTTGCTGGTGTCTGATAGAATTGTTTTTGAGGAGGTGATTCCAAAAACATAGTTAGCAGAAATTCCTTGTTCTAATAATTCAACGCGTATTACAGAATCTATTAGTAAAGTATCAATTTTCGGATTAAAATCGTTGTAAATATTGATACTTACAAATTCATCAAAAATATCTTTTGTTATTTCCTTACTGTGCGAAAACCATTTATTGTGTGTTTCTAAAGAATCGAGTAGTTGAAGATTCAGGGGTCCATCACTTTCAAGACGAGCATTAAAATCCTGAGATGCGGTATCGCTGGAATAATTTTTTTGTCGGTTTTTATTTACCGTAACGCCATTGGAATCAAGTATAAACTCTTCATAAATTTTTACATTTATTTTATCTTTTTGTAATGAAAAAGCATGTTTATCGGTTAGTGAACGGGGTATTAATTTCGAATACCGTTTTAAGGAATCTTGTGGAGTAAACCAGCGAATACCTTGTTTACGAAAGTTGAATTTCCGCTTGATCTTTGAAGCAACCATTTGTTTCTCGGTTCGGGAAACAACGTTGTTTAGCGCTTCAGATACATCCTGGTCAAATCGGTTTTCACTCAATTCTATTGCATTGTTGATCCAATACATTTGAATGGCAATTATGCCGATCATTGCAAAGCTGGCAATTAGTGTAATAATTTTAACGTTGCTTTTTTTCATTGCCTGTAAAATTCAGCACAAAAATACGTTATTCCTGTGAACGATAATTACTTAACAAAATTTAACAGTCCTTAACGTTTCATTAACAACGAATGGTATTCGCAACACTTATTTTTGTACTGTTTTTGTGTTTCATAGCATTGTTATTGAATTCAATTTCCTACCATCAGAGTTTGTGCAAAAATAACAATGAAAAAGGAGGCTGTCTAAAAAGACAGTCTCCTTTCTTTTTGATTTTAATCACCTGTATATTGAATTTATAGTTTTGTAAACTATGTTTCCGGGTGGTTTAAAAAAAATTATCTTTACCAATACAAATTTTAAAAAATCAATAATTATAATTAGCGTATAATACGATCATGCAAAAAATAAAAAACTACATCAACGGTGAATTGATTGAACCTATTGGAAAAGAATACATTGATAATTACAATCCATCCATTGGAAAAGTGTATTCATTTATTCCGGATTCGGATGAACGTGATGTAGAATTGGCTACTCAAGCTGCATTGAAAGCCTTTTCAACCTGGAGTATAACTCCAAAAGAAGAACGTTCACGCATCCTATTAAAGATTTCTGAACTGATCGAAAAAAATTTAGAACGTTTGGCTATTGCGGAATCTATTGATAATGGAAAACCTGTGTCATTAGCCAGAATGGTAGATATTCCACGTGCTGCAAGTAATTTCCATTTTTATGCGACTGCTATTTTGCATGATGCATCAGAGAGCCATTCCATGGAAGATAGCGCTATCAATTATACGTTGCGCACTCCCGTTGGTGTGGCAGGTTGTATTTCGCCCTGGAACTTACCCTTGTATTTATTTACCTGGAAAATTGCTCCGGCAATTGCTTCCGGAAATTGTGTAGTAGCCAAGCCTTCAGAAATTACACCCATGACCGCTTATTTGCTTTCCGAATTATGTATCGAAGCAGGTTTACCAAAAGGTGTTTTAAATATTGTGCATGGCTATGGACATAAAGTTGGAGCATCCATTACAGCGCATCCGAAAATCCCATTGATCTCTTTTACCGGTGGTACAAAAACAGGTGCTGAAATAGCAAGAGTGGCTGCACCCATGTTTAAAAAATTATCGTTGGAACTAGGTGGAAAAAATCCAAACATCATTTTTGCGGATTGTGATTTTGAAAAAATGATCAAAACAACTCTGAATTCATCCTTCGCAAATCAAGGACAGATTTGTCTTTGCGGCTCCCGCATTTTTATTGAGCGTTCTATTTACGAAAAATTCAAAACAGAATTTGTTTCCCGTGTTAAGAAAATGAAAGTAGGAAATCCTGCTGATGCAGAAAGTAAATTAGGCGCTGTTGTTTCAAAACAACACATGGAAAAAGTGTTGTCATATGTTGAATTAGCGAAGCAGGAAGGCGGTACCGTTTTATGTGGAGGTGTTCAGGTAAAGTTAGAAAAGGAATTTTCTGAAGGTTATTACATTGCTCCAACAGTAATTGAAGGACTCGATTATAATTGCAGAACCAATCAGGAAGAAATATTCGGACCGGTGGTAACGCTTACTCCTTTTGATACAGAAGAAGAAGTATTGATGTATGCTAACAGCACACAATATGGTTTGGCATCCATTCTCTGGACAGAAAATTTAACACGGGCACATTGTATGGCAGGTAATTTACATTCCGGAATTGTTTGGATCAACTGCTGGTTATTGCGTGACCTGCGAACCCCGTTTGGTGGAGTAAAAGGTTCAGGTGTTGGTCGTGAAGGAGGTTTCGAAGCCTTGCACTTTTTTACAGAACCTAAAAATGTATGTATTAAGTTGAAGTAAGGATCTCGCAGAGACGCGGAGAAGCAGAGAAAAAAATTAAATTATTTTGCTTGAGTCATTTTAAATTTTTAAAAATAATTCAATAATATATAGAGTGTCATTCCGACCGCAGCGGAGGAATCTTTATATTTTTCAGCAAAATAGTATTCAAGTAAAAAGATTTCTCGACTCCGCTCGAAATGACAATGTGCTTATAATTGAATGTTTAACTAAAAATTAAACAGGCTCTTAGAGTCATTTTAAAATGTCGATGAAATTAAACCAACATTGGCTGAAGTTGAGGTAAAAAAACAAAATATATTTTGTAAATTTGGTTAACAAAAATAGCATCATGACTACCAAGAAAATTAAAAGCAATATTTACAAAGCATTGGAAAATATTGACGACTCTAAATTTTTGAAAGCAGTGTTTGAAATTGTATCTGCAAAAGCGGAAATCGTTCAATCATTTGAGATTTCAGAAGAACAAAAAGCAATTCTTGAAGAGCGTGAAAAAGAATATTCACATGGTAAAGGGAAAAATTATACCTGGGAAGCTGCAAAGAAAATAATTCGCACTAAAAAAAATGCAGCATAAAATTGTTTTCCGCGATAAGGCTCTGAACGAAATGCATGAAGCCTATTGGTGGTATGAAAACGAAAAAACAGGCTTAGGTGATTTGTTTTTAGAAAAATAAATTCTTCTCTAACTGTTCTTAATTCCAATCCAAAATCTTTTCAGCACGTTTATAAAAAATTCCGCCATATTCCATTGAAAAAATTCCCATTTGTTTTATTGTATAAAATCATTCTCAGGAAATTGTAATATTTGCAGTATTTCATACCAAAAGAAATCCTAAAAATAAATACAATAAATAAAAATCTAGTTTGTCAGTTAAAAATGTTGGTGAAATAAAACCAACATTGGCTGAATGCAAATTTATTTGTAGATTGCAATGAAATAAAGCTTAAATCTGGGGCATAATAAAAACTTGTATAGAGATGAAAAAAACAGCAACTCTTTTTTCCTTCTTACTTATTTTTCTTTCTGCATTTATTACACATGCACAGCAACCTGTTACGTTTGATTGGGCAAATACTATGGGAGAAGGTATTAGTACCAATGGTATTGGTTATTCATCTGTAGCTGACGCTTCAGGAAATATATATACTGTGGGTTCTTTTACTGGGATTGCCAATTTTGGAGATCCCGGCTCATCTACATATTTGTTAACATCTAGCGGTGGTAAGGATATTTTTGTTCAAGCAATAACTCCAGCCGGTACTGTATCTTGGTCTAAAAGATTTGGTGGATCGGGCGATGATATTGCTAAATCTATTTGTCGCATAGGTAGCACTCTTTATATTGTTGGATCATTTAATAATACGGCTACTTTTGGTACGAGTATTACTTCTGCTGGTCTAACAGATGGATTTATATTAAGTTTAAATTTGACTGGATCTGTCGGAAGCGTTGCACGAATTGGAGGTTTAGGGTCGGATGAAATAAATAGCATTTCTGCTGTAGGAACAGGCAGCTTATGTATAACAGGTTCATTTGAAAGCACAGCTGATTTAGATCCAAGTGCATCATTAACTTCTTTTTCTAATTCTGCTGGCTTACATGATGTCTTTATTGGGAAACTTACTACAAGTTTTGTATTGACTTGGACACAAACACTTGGAGGTTCTGGTGATGATTTCGGAAACAGTATTACTTCTGATGCTTCTGGAAATATTTATGCCACAGGTAGTTTTGAAAACACTGTTGATATGGATCCGGGCACAGCAGTTAGCAACATTGTTTCTAATGGGGCATCAGATGTTTTTATTGAAAAATTGAATGCTATAGGCAATTTTGTTTGGGCAACTAATACAGGCGATATTAATGCAGATGTAGGAAAGTTTATCAAGACAGATGCAAGCAAAAATGTATTTGTACTTGGTGATTATACTGGTACTCCTGATTTTAATCCCGGAGTTTCGTCTTTTAATCTTTCTTCAAATGGGGGTACTGATATTTTTATGCAGAAACTGGACAGCCTTGGTAATTTTATTAATGCTTTTTCTGAAGGGGGTACTTTAAATGATTATGGAAATGCATTTACATTAGACCCCACAGGTAATATTTATATTACTGGAACATTTCAAAGCACTGTGGATTTTGATCCCGGTATGGGAATTTCTAATATTACATCTGCCGGACTATCAGATATGTTTATTCAAAAGCTCAACCCATCCTTCATCCTTCTTTTTGTAAAATCCATACAAGGAATTGACATAGGAATATCCAATTCTATTATTACTGATGCTTCCGGTAACATATACACTTCAGGAGGTTTTGGAGGGGTTACTAATTTTGACCCTGGAACCACTAATACTATTCAAAGGGCGGTTAATATTAATAATTTTTATATTCACAAATTGAACAGTGCAGGTGTCTTTAAATGGGTACACTCCAATACTTCAGCTTCCAGATTTGACACAAATTCCATAACCACCGATATTTATGGAAATTCATATAGCACATACTCATATTCTTACTGGGCTGATGAACATTATATAGAAAAAATCGATCCTTCAGGCAATATTATTTGGCATTTTTCTGATTTTGGTGGAAGCAAAATAATTACCGATTCTTCTGGTAATATTTATGTTATTGGTGGGTTTAGTGGAACTCAGGATTTTGCTCCAGGATCCGCAATTTATAATATAACAGCCGCGAACACGAGTGAATCTTTTATTGTAAAGTTGAATAATTCCGGTAATCTGATTTGGGTGAAAACTTTGCAATTAATGACGGGAAATACTTATGACAAAATTAGTGCTCTTGGAATAGCGGTTGATACAATTGGAAATGTTTATCTCAATGGATATTTTGAAGGGACTGTTGATTTTGATCCGGGTATTGGTGTCAATAATATTAGTAGTACCACAACCTTAAATAATGATGCTTTTGTATGCAAATTAGACTCTTTAGGTAGTTTTGTTTGGGTAAAAAAGTTAGGAGTTAATTATTCAGATACTTTCGGACGAGGTATTCAGATAGATTCTTATGGAAACCCTGTTATTTTAATTGACTATTCGGTTCAAATTGACGCGGATCCAGGATCAGGAGTTTATACAATTGGAAATGGATTGGGATATCCGGGCAGCATGATATTAAAATTGGATCCTTTTGGTAATTTCATCTGGGCGAAAGGCATTGATGATCAACGCCATTCTATTACATTAAAGGTAGACAAACTAGATAATATTTATTTTATTGGATATTTTAGGAATACCGTAGATTTCGATCCAGGCCCAGGGATTTTTAATATGAATGCCACATCAACATCTTCAACACCATTATTTATCGAAAAACTAGACGCATCCGGAAATTTTATTTGGGCAAAAAGCTTCGCAGAAGGTGCTTATATTTCTGATATCGATTTGGATTTGTACGGGAATGTTTACATCACTGGCTACTATCAATATTCATTAGACTTCGATCCTGGCACCTCCACCTATATTATGAACTCAGCAAAACAGACTACTTACATTGAAAAACTAAATACAAATGGAGGTTTTGTGTGGGCTCTATCTACAACCAATACAGGTTTATTTTATAATGTTGGAAGAAGTATTTGTGTAGATATTTCTGGAAGTATTTACGTAGGTGGATGTATTATGGATTCAGGGGATTTGGATCCAACAGCTGGTGCATACAATATAGTAGCTAACGGTAATTATGATGCATTTATTTTAAAACTAGACCAATGCAATATCAATACAATTATTTCGCAAACTAGTTGTAGTAATTATTTACTTAATGGCATTAATTATACGAATAGCGGCACCTACGGGCAGCTTCTTGGTACTAGCGCAACTGGTTGTGATAGTACACTTACGTTAAATCTTATACTAAACGGCCCTGTTAATACTGTTACTCAAAGCGGTAATACTTTAACCGCTACACAATCAGGTGCCACTTATCAATGGATTAACTGTTCTACTAATACTGCAATCACTGGTGAAAATGCTCAAAGTTTTTCTGTATCTGCTGACGGAAATTATGCTGTGGAAATTAATTCTGGTAGCTGTGTAGATACTTCTGCTTGCATTCCATTTGTTTTTACCGGGGTATTAACGAATGATGCATCCGTTTTAAATGTTTATCCAAGCCCCTTCCATGATAACTTCACATTTGAATATCAAGATAACAAACAGCAAGATGTACAGGTTGATATTACTAATTTGCTTGGACAGATTGTTTATAAACAGAAGTTTTTGTCTGATTCAAAAAATAAGATTTTACTAAACGAGTTGCCAAGTGGAATGTATATTTTAAAAATATGTAATGATTATTCATCTACTCAAAAATATATCATCAAGGAATAAAGAATGTAAAAAATGGAACAAAATTTTCTTGATTAATATTAAGGTCACAATTTACGACTTAAGTATTTTTCAGGTAATAAAATTTACAACTTCCCACCCAGCACGCAAGTCTTTTTATAATGCTTTACAGTTCCTTTTAAATCAAATACTTCAAAGAAAATAATATAAATTCCGATCCTTGCTTTTTCGCGATCTTCATTTATTCCATCCCAGGAGAATGTTCCTTTAATGCCTAATAACTCATTTCGGATCAGTTGTTTTACAACTCTTCCTTTGCTATCGTAAATCGTAACATTGGCAGTAAATCCGGGAGTATCAAAATGATAGTTGATATTCACCACATCATTGTTCCCATCTTCATCCGGTGAAAAGATTTCAGGGGTAATCTCTATGGCGTTGTCGGTTTCACCGGCATCAGCATATTGTGAATTTTTATACGCAGGTGTTGCAAAACCAACATCTTCTGCTGCCGAGTGCCAGTTTGTTCTGTCTTGTGTCGGGCGATCAAAATGAATGCGTTCCAGAGAAATACCTTTTGTGATATTCAATAATCCAAAGTGCATATCCGCATAATATTTAAAATTATCAATGAGGTTAGCAGTTGTTGCTAAACAAACTGTTCCCCCATCAATGTTCATGGATGGCATGCTTGCCACATCCAAAAATCCTTCCGGGTTAGAAGTATTGTATTGACTTTTTATTGCTGCTCCATCTGTACTTAATACCAGGTAATCTTTCGGAAAAATTAAATAGCCATCTGTTGTTATTGTTTTAATGCTTGTTTGAACATTGTTGATGGTATCGTATTGAGAAATATTCATTGTTTTCAGATCGATCACTTTGTTCGAGCGATTGTAAATTTCTACAAAATCAACACCTCCAACATTCGGATCAAATAAAATTTCGTTGATCACAATATCATTCGGTAATGCGGCTTCCGGAATTGCAAAGCGAGCCGAATTGTCTGTTCCA
>Ga0156174_1009_pt2 | contig 14450 bp, 16 predicted proteins | sample RifCSPlowO2_12_FD_107827 | JGI IMG/M metagenome (GOLD analysis project Ga0156174, IMG submission 107827) | Bacteroidetes bacterium RIFCSPLOWO2_12_FULL_35_15
GAACAAACGGTATTGTGGGAGCTTCCAATACACAATCAATCATTGTTAATCAGGCTGCTACCTATAATGTAAGCATTGCAACAAGCGTTTCCTGTAATGTAAATTTAAAAATTGACGTTACTCCTTTACCTATTGTTACTCTTTCCCCATTTGGAGTTGTTTGTGATAATGCATTACCTTTTACTCTTACCGGTGGAACCCCATACGGTGGTGCCTATTCCGGTTCAGGAGTCAGTAATGATTCTGTATTTACATCGGGTAGTGTAACTCCGGGGTTAATTTCCGTTATATACACCTATCAGGATATTAACAATTGTTCGGCAAGTGATACCGCAACAATTCAAGTTGATGTATGTACAGGGATTAATCTAAATGAAGCAAAAAACAATGTTAGTGTTTATACTAATCCGGCCGAAAAAAATATTACTTTCGTATTACATGAATCAATTGATCTAAATAATACAGCGATTTTCTTATATGATGAATTAGGAAGAGAAGTAATGACAATCTCTCACTTTGCCGGATATGAAGTAAAAGTAGAAAGCGGTTCGCTGGCTGGTGGAATTTATTTCTATAAAATAAACACGGCTAATCAGGAGTTGGCAAATGGGAAAATTATTATTCGATGATCACACAAGAAAAATGCAACCTTTTATATATAAATTCAGTCTTATACGAGGTGAAATCTTTAATTAATTTTTTTCGAATACTATTTTTTTAATGAAACTATTTCGTAAATACTACTCAAAATAAAACCTATGATTAATATAAAAATGTTATTAAGGTTTAAACTACTTCTCTCGGCAATACTTATTTTTATTGCCTTTTCAGGTTTCTCACAAACTCCGGCCGCTGAAAAAACAGCAAGTAACAATCCATATGGTATTTCAAATAATCTATGGATCACTTATTCAAATAAAACCAATATGTTGTTGGAGAAAGTGGATGAACAGAGTTTCTTGAATTATATAATATTCAAAAATGATGGAAATTTTTCAGATAAAAAGTATTTTGTGAAATATATAAAAGCTGCTATCAAGAAAGACAAAGAAGAACTAATTTACAAAGTAGGTAAAGGAAGTATTGCAACTATAATTGATGTAAAAACCTATTTTTCATCTTTACAATCAAAGTACATTGTTTATTATGCTGATTTTATAAAAAACAGAAATGAGATAATCGAAACTCTAAATGAAGGTGAAAATAAAAGAAAAGCTCCTATCGATGCCGGTACGCCTTCTTTAAATTGCGGTTCTCCGTGTACAAATCCGGGATTTGAAGCAGGCACAGGATTTTGGGATTATTCGAGCGGGGTATCATGCGCTACTTCATCTACTGACCCTTGTAATTTAGTTACCGGATTTAGCTCTACCGCTCATGATCTTGTTACAGTTGGAACTTATGATGCAGCTGTTGGCGGAACAGTTTTGCCGGTTGTGCCTCCCGGTGGCGGAAGCAATGCAATGGAGTTAGGTGATTACACCGGTACCGGTTCTAAAGCCTCCCGTGCCAGTATTTCTTTTACTGTTTCAGCAGCTAACGCTAATTTTACCTACAGATATGCAGTCGTATTACAAGATCCTCAATCGGGACATACTGACCCCGAACGACCCTATTTTAGAGTAAAGGTCAGGGATGCAGGTGGAAATGTTTTAACGTGCGGTGATTACGAAGTAATGGCAAAGCCTCCTATGGCCGGCTTTATCGAAACATCTTCCGGAAGTGCGATATGGTATCGACCGTGGACAACCGTGTTTATACCCCTCAGTGCATTTATAGGGCAATGTATTACAGTTGAGTTTACAGTTTCCGATTGTTCTCAGGGAGGACATTTTGGTTATGCCTATATTGATGGTGATTGTGATCCTCTCCAATTGGTTTCCTCTTCTCCTTCTGTTTGCGGTGGAAATGCAGTCGCATTGACAGCGCCTTCGGGTGGTGTATTATATACCTGGACAAATACAGCTGGTGGCACAACGGGTATTGTTGGACCTACTACCGGACAAACAATACAAGTGAATCAGGCTGGTACCTATGAAGTTGCAATAACCATGGTTACAGGCCCAACGTGTATAACCCATTTAGATATCACCATTGGCTCAAACCCATTATTTCCGGTTGCTCAATTTACAAATACAACTGTATGTGCAGGTTCTGCAACTCAATTTACTGATACCTCAACTCCGGTTGGTAGTGTTAGTATCTGGTCCTGGGATTTTGATGCAGATGGGGTCCCCGATGCTGCCACCCAAAATCCTTCTCATACCTTTCCGGCTGCAGGAACTTATCCTGTATCTTTAATTGTTACCTGGGGATCTTGTACTGCAGATACTATAATAAATGTTACCGTAAACCCAATTACACCACCTACTTTAACTCCGGCAGGTCCTTTTTGTGCGACTGCTCCATCGGTTAATTTAGTTGCAAGTGTGGGAGGTGGTACCTGGAGTGGAACAGGAATAGTTGGAGGAACAAATATCACAGGTGCTTTTAATCCTGCAATTGCCACCATAGGAAATAATACGATCTCCTATAATATTTCCGGAGCCTGTCCAACATCGGCATCAATGGTAGTGGCGGTTAACGCAATTGCAACAATTAATGCCGGAGCAGATCAAACAATTTGTAATGGGAACACAGTTACTTTAGCCGGTTCTATTGGAGGTGCTGCTACAACAGGAACCTGGTCGGGTGGAGCAGGAACATTTGCACCAAACAATACCACGGCAACTGCAGTTTATACACCTACAGTGGCAGAAGCAGCAGGAAGCAGTGTAACACTCACATTTACTTCGGATGTGGCTGGAGCTTGCGGAGCTGTTTCAGATCAAATGGTAATTACAATCGATCAGCCACCTACAACAAATGCAGGGCTTGACCAAACAATTTGTGTAGGATCATCTGCCACTTTATCCGGTATTATCGGAGGAAGTGCAACTACAGCAACATGGAGTGGTGGCACAGGTTCATATACTCCCAATAACTCAACACTTAGTGCAAGTTATTTACCCAGTGCAGCTGAAATTTCTACAGGAACAGTGACGCTGACTTTAACAACAAATGATCCTGCAGGTCAATGCTCTTCGGTAAATGACCAAATGATAATCACTATTAATCCAATTGCAATAATAAATGCAGGTTTGGATCAGACAATTTGTATTGGAAGCTCAGTTACATTGGCAGGAACAATTGGTGGTGCAACTACAACCGGAACATGGTCGGGTGGTGCAGGAAGTTTTACTCCAAATAACAGTACTACAACTGCAGTTTATACACCAACAGCAGCTGAAGAAGCGGCTAGTGGATTAACCTTAACGTTCACTTCTGACGATCCTGCAGGACCTTGCAGTTTTGTTTCAGACCAAATGGTGATTACTATAAATCAACTAGCAACCGCTAATGCCGGTCCTGCACAAACAATTTGTGCAGGAACAAGTGCAACATTAGCCGGTTCTGTGGGTGGTACAGCAACTTCCGGAACATGGGGAGGTGGAAATGGAGTTTATAATCCTAATAATAGTACATTAAACGCTACTTATACTCCAAGCGCAGCAGAAGAGGGGGCGGGTTCAGTTACTTTAACTTTAATTTCAAATGATCCGGCCGGACCATGTCCGGTAGCCTCAAATACGGTAACCATTACAATTAATCCAATTGCCACAATTAATGCTGGCCCTGACCAAACAATCTGTATTGGAAGTACAGTCACTTTAGCAGGTACAACTGGTGGTGCCACAACAACCGGAACCTGGTCAGGTGGTGCGGGTAGCTTTAATCCTAATAATACTACAGCTAATGCAGTTTATACCCCTTCAGCAGCCGAAGAGGCAGCAAGTGGTTTAACATTAACCTTTACAAGTGATGATCCTGCAGGTCCTTGTAGTTTTGTTTCCGACCAAATGGTAATTACCATTGATCAATTACCAACTACCAATGCAGGACTTGATCAAACAATTTGTGCAGGCAGCTCAGCAACATTAGCAGGTATTATTGGAGGAACCGCAACAACTGCAACATGGAGTGGCGGAACAGGAACATTTACGCCAAACAACTCTACTCTTGCTGCATCTTATTTACCCGGTGTAGGAGAAGTTGGTGCAGGTACAGTAACACTGACCTTAACAACTAACATTCCTCCGGGGCTTTGTCCTGCTGCAAGTGACCAGATGGTAATTACAATTAATCCAATTGCAACAATAGATGCAGGTCCTGATCAAACAATTTGTATTGGAAGCACAGTTGCATTAGCGGGAACAATGGGTGGAGCAACTTCATCCGGAACATGGTCGGGTGGTGCAGGCAGTTTTACTCCCAATAATACCACGGCTACAGCTGTTTACACGCCAACTGCTGCTGAAGGAGCTGCTAATGGCTTAACATTAACTTTTACTTCTGATGACCCGGCAGGTCCGTGCTCTTTTGTAAGCGACCAAATGGTGATTACAATAAATCAGTTGCCAACAGTAGATGCGGGACCTGCACAATCAGTTTGTAAAGGAGCTTCACTTCAATTAGCAGGTTCTATAGGTGGTTCTGCTACAAATGGAACCTGGAGCGGTGGGACAGGAACTTACGTACCAAGTAACAATACCTTGAATGCGGTTTATACCCCAAGTGCAGCAGAATATGCAGCCGGAACAGTAACTTTAACATTAACAACAGACGATCCAACCGGGCCATGTTTATCGGTATCCGAGAATGTTACATTTAGTTTTTATTTAAATCCAGTTGTGAACTTCACAGTTGATAAGCGGGAAGGTTGCCCAATACATTGTGTTCAGTTTAGCGATTTGAGTACTGTTGGTGGTGGTGACAATATTGTTTCATGGGATTGGAACTTTGGTGATGGTTCACCGGATTCGATCTCTCAAAATCCATCACATTGCTATTCAATACCAGGATATTATGATGTAACTTTAACTACTGTATCAAACAATGGTTGTTCAACTACCTATTCATTTCTCCAAATGATACATGTATATGATGTTCCGGTTGCAGAATTTAGCCCAACACCTAATCCTGCTTCTATATTGGAATCAACGGTTACTTTAATAAATCAATCATCCAATGATGTAAATTACTGGAATTGGCAATTTGGTGATGGCGATTCAATTGCTCCAAACGTTGTTAATCCGGTACACACTTATCCGAATGAAGTTGCATACAATTATACGGCTACCTTAATAGTTCAAAATGTGGATGGTTGTTATGATACAATTTCACATGAAATAATTATTGGTCCGGAATTTACCTTCTTCATTCCTAATGCTTTTACACCAAATGGTGATGCTGTTAATGATTTCTTTTTCGGAACCGGAATAGGTATAGCGGTGTATGATATTTTCATTTTTGACCGTTGGGGAAACATGATTTATCATGGTGATAATATCGATACGTCAAAATGGGATGGTAAAGCTAATCAAGGTTCAGACATAGCACAACAAGATGTTTATGTATGGAAAGTTAAATTAACTGATATAATGGGCAAAAAACATAATTATATCGGAACTGTAACTTTGGTTAAATAATTTATTAAGCTGGTCTATTTAAATACCTAATAATTAATGCGTTATAATTAAAAATTATAACGCATTTTTATTTAAATGATATGTAATTATCTTTAATTTTATTGCGCGAGTCGAGTTAAGATGCTATTGTAAAATATTTCGAACTATACAGGTAGCAGTAATTGAATCGTAAGATTCTATGGCTGTGTGGCTATTTAACATAACGGCTAATTATAAGATCAAGATTCCAAAAAATAATCAAAATGATAAAGAGTATTTTGTCTTATAATTAATATTATGTTAAATATGAGTGATGAAATAAATTAATAAATAACTAAAGCTGTAACCTCTTTCTTGGTCTGACAATGCACATATTTTAAAACTTTCACGAAGGATATTTTGTAACCCACAAAATGAATTTATGAAAGAGATCAGATTAAAGACAATCAGTAAGGTTGGAAAAGACTACCATATATTTCTTGGTAATGGAACAGATAATGTTTTCAAGTCAAATCGCGATGCAACATTTTTCCTCGCTGCAACCAATAATTTCCTAACGGACAAATTACGCGAATTACATCTATCCTATATTGATGTATTTAATTCTTTTCGAGCCAATTGGTTTTATTTCGACAATGACCGAAAAACTCGGAAACAACCTTTATTCACAATTGAACGTGAATGCAATGAAAATTTAGAATCTATTAGGTGTTTACTTGATCTTTCAGTTCAACGGTCATGGTTTACAAATGGAAACTATTTCATATTCGCTAACTTCTTTAAGATTGCCAATTATATTGAAGATACCATCCGAACGCTTGCTCAAATGTACAGCAAGCATTCTAATACTGATGGAATTGGTATCATGGATGTTCATTTAAGGCGTGTCATGCGCACCCGAAATGAATTAGAAGAATACGGAAAAAGAGCAACCACTCGCCTCTTTAAAATACCAACACATATTTCAGAACATAAAAATTACATTCCTGAGTTTCACGCATTACGTGTTGCTTAGAAAACATGATGTATGCCAATAACTACGGTTAAAATACTAAAGAATTTACCACTTGCGATTGCTTCTACACGCGCTATTGTTTGTAAATACAAAACAAGCCGGGCATTCAAAGTATTTGAAACTTTTGCTTACCTGAAAACAATTACCACCTCCGGGAAGATCCACAACCAATTTGAGCATTATGATGATTTTGTTTCCTACATGGCGAATATTTGCGGAGTTAGCCGGAATACCATGTACACTCGAATACAGTGGCTCAAAGATTTCAATTTAATAACGATTCAATCTAAAACAAATTCAGATTATGTTAAAAGCATCACCCTCGAAAGTTGGGACACAATTGCCCTTACTTATGGAATCAAACCAAATCAATTTTATGAAATCACAATCAATGAAACAAGTTCTAAGCTGGAATACATCTTAAGAACCTATGTTATTGCAGAAATTCAAAGTCGGCTATCTTATAAGTTTAGCCAATTCGTTTCAAACAATCATTTGATAGTACGATTAGAGCAGTTATTAGGAAAATGGGCAACCATTCAGGAATTAGCCGAAAAAATAATGCTTATGCAAAGATCCTCTTTCAAAACATGGTCAGACAGCTACGATTTTTGGCACTCTTTAAGAGCCGACTTTAACTGCAATATTTATACCCTCGCGAGGTATTTTCACTTTGACGATCACCGAAGCTCCTGCTATTTAAAAAAAGTGCTTACCAAACATAACCTAATCCAAGTTCAGGCACGAAAAACGGAAAGCAGGAAAGCTACACGGAAACCAAAAAGTATTTTTTCAGGCAATACCATCAACCTGAATTTAATATGGGATGAAGTCAAAAAAATCCGAGTGTGGCAACAACCCGACAAAATCATTATAACCTTTTAAATATGCCACTTTTTAAACCTATTCCAATAATTGAGAAAGACTTATATAAGGATTTTATTTAAAATCTTCTTGGGTTATTGGGTTTATTTGATTCTTCGTATTACTGGATTTCCCCTGTATTACTAGGTTTATCCGAAGAATCAGCAAAGAAAAAAGTTAATGAGTTATCCACCACTACAATAAACAATTGGTCGGGAAATGCCCGAAAATAGACAAAAACTAATAACTAATTAACCGTTTTTTTATGAATCAAACAAATGTTAAAGAGAAATCAACAAGTACAGAAAATGTATTAACTGCTGCCGAACAGCTAAAACAGACCACCACAAAAAATGGCAAGATCCGAGCCCGGTGGACAATGAAAGTTTCATTCACCGATGGCAATGTATTCACCTATCGCAGTGACACACAAAAGGAATATTTTATTTCAAAAGGTTATTCTAATAATGGGCGTGAAATAAGTGAAATCGAAGCCATCGTTTTAAAATTTACAAAAGTGCGTGGTCGAATTGAAACTGCGCAGCTATTCGACAATAGCCTTCCAAAAGGCGAAGAAACCATTTTCGATTATGCAGCCGGAATTATTATGTTAAATAGACTTCCGAGAATGAGCAGTGGTAGATCATTTTCATTTGGGTAAAAACTTTTATTTCTAACTATTAATCAAAATTACAATCAAATGGAAAATCCTTTGGAATTAACCGGACAATCATTCAAATCAATCCGTGAGCATTATAAAATGAGTTATGAAGATTTTAAGGACTGCATTGCACCAATTAAAGAGCATTTGGACAAAATGACCTCTAAGAAAAATTACCGAAACCTGCTGCCAAAGCAAGTGGAATTAATTATTAAACACTTGGAAGGATAGCAATTTTAGAAAGAAATGAATAGAAAAGAATTTTCAAAAATTCAAAACAAACTGGATCAGCTTGGCTTTGCCACCAATATTGAACGCGTACATGAAAAGTGCTTTAACTACTCAGTAAATTTTGAAATCGTTAAATCCTTTCGTAATCGTATTTCCGCAAAGCGCAGAATAATTAAACTTCATAAAAAAGAAAGCAATGCTCCTACTCTATTTTAAAATAACGGATTCACCGGTGGAGCTGAAAAAAAAGCGCAATGCACTTGTTAAGCTGTATCATCCTGACTTGAATAAAAACAGAGATACCAATGCAATTATGCAGCAAATAAATATGGAATACGATTATGTTTTGAGCAATCGACAACAGCCTAAACAAGAAACATTTACCCGGGATAATAATTTTTTAAAACAGGCTGCCCAAAACATCTTTCATGCGCTTACCAATGGAAATGGTGTTGATTATATTTTACTTGCCAACACTATAAAGAGTATTCCATCCGGGCAACTTAAACCTCTTACGATCATTTATTTTCAGCAGTATGGATTTCAGCTAATTAACCATATTCAGGACAGGATAAAAGACAAAAAAATACAGGATGCCATTTTAATTTCAATGAAAATTGCAACCGGAAATGTCGAATTAAATGATGTTTTCAGCTTCTTTAGAAGTTTCAAATAAATCAAAACCTAATAAATATTTACATTATGAAAAAAACAGAAAGCATTAAAACAACCGAAAACACAGATCAAGCAAACGCATTACTTATTGCCAAAAAAATTGCAAGCGTAATGGGAAACGATTTTTTTACAATCGACCAAATGCGTAAAAAAATGGTAATAATTAATAGTAGTAATCGTGAAGGGAAATTAAGTTGGAGCGAAGGTCGAAGTTATGTTACATCCATTATGAAATATGGATTAGCAGAAGAATTTAAGGCAGTTAAGGACTGTTACAAAATACGCTTGGATAATGAATTTCAGTTGAAATATTTTCGCACTCAAATTAAAATAAGGAATGAAGAAATTAAAATATATAAAGGTTTAATGGATAAAATATGTAAGAGATCAATAAAAAGAAAACAGGTTAAACGAACTGTAAAACCTGTGAAAAAATAATTTTTTTTCCTTGCTCTACAATACCTAATATTGTACTTTAAACCTTTGTAATTCTTTGGTAGATTATAACCACCAAACAAAATAACCAAATTTATTTTATAACAACATGAACTTTGAATTATTAGTAAATACCATCCAGCAGACCCACAACACACTTCAGCAAAGCGCGTTAAAATCTGTAAACAAACACCTCACTATCCGCAATTGGTTGGTGGGTTTTTATATTGTTGAGTTCGAGCAAAAAGGAAAAGACCGGGCAAACTATGGTGAAAAATTATTAGATGAACTAGCCAGTTCAATTAATATTAAGGGTCTTGGAGCAAGGAATCTTAAACTATTCCGCCAGTTCTATTTTCTTTATCCTCAAATTGTGCATTCCGTAATTGCACAAATGGATAAATTAGGTTTTGGCAATAGTCCAATTCGTCAGTTGCCGACTGACGAATTACAAAATGATAAAAATCAGCCATTTACAATTGTGCATTTGGCGAATGCACAATCTAAAGCACCCAAACCTAACGACTTGCAAGTACCACCCGAAAGGATAATTGACAGGCTTTCATTCACGCATTTAGTTCAACTTTTCCCAATTGAAGATCCGCTAAAGCGTACCTTCTACGAGATTGAATGTATTAAAGGCAACTGGAAAGTAGAAGAATTAAGGAGACAAATAAACTCTCTCTATTTCGAGCGCAGCGGCATGAGTAATAACCCCGAAAAATTAAGCCGGATAGTACAAGAAAAATCAACAGCACTAGTACCAACAGATATTATTAAATCCCCTTTTACATTTGAATTTTTAGGATTAAAGGCAAAAGATGTAGTTTATGAATCTGATTTAGAACAAGCATTAATAGATCACCTCGAAGAATTTTTATTAGAACTTGGTCACGGTTTTTGCTTTGAAGCCAAACAAAAACGAATACTTATTGGCGATAGATATTATTTCATCGACCTGGTATTTTACCACCGCATTTTAAAATGCCACATACTCATTGATTTAAAAATGAAAGAAGTGGAGCATGAAAATATCGGACAACTAAAAACCTACATCAACTATTACAAAAAAAATATCATGTTGCCAGACGATAACCCTCCGGTAGCTTTACTGCTGGTAACCGAAAATAATAAAGAGTTGGTAGAATATGCCGTTGCGGATTCCGACCAACAATTATTTGTAAGCAAATACATACTTGAATTACCATCCACACAACAATTAGAAGATTTTATACGCAAAGAATTAAGGAGTTAATAAGTAATATTGACCACTCGAACAGTTTAAAACAGGAAAACCATTATATGGAAAGGTGGTGCGTTTGCGCCTCTTTTCTTCATTTTCGGTTTGTATGCCGTTTTGGAACATGGCTATTTGATGCTATTTATTTTTTTAATGTTCTTAAATAATTTATTTGATAAGTGATAGATAACGCAAGAACGCAGCTGTTAACCAACAAACTACTATGAAAAAAGTTGCTGCGTTCTAAGCGTCATCATTCCTTTCTAGTTTTTTTTATTAAATTCAAATAAATAAGTTACCTGCCAGCAATAACAACGATCATTGTCGTCATCATCCCAACCATCAATGCACCCATTCCAATCCAAGCAATTCTCATTGGATGCTTTTTTTTCGGTTGATCCATATCCATACCACCCATCCCCATACAACCCATCTTCATATCTCCTGATGATGATTTATCGTTGATTGATTTTTTTATGAGTGTCATGCCGCATTTCGGACAATTACCGGGCTTAGATTCTTTTACTTCAGGATGCATTGAACATGTATAATAGATTGAATCTTTTGTTTGTTCCGATTGAGCAAGGTTCGCTTTTTTCGGTTCAAGATTCATCCCGCACTTCGAGCATGTTCCTGCACTCAAGCTTTTTATTTCGGGGTGCATCGGGCAGACATATACAATTAATTCTGATGAAGTTTTCGACTCATCAGGTTTTACTTGCCCATAAATTTGTGAGCTTACAAAAAACAATGCCATGATTGATAGCATTGACAATAATTTTGACAGTTTCATGATATTCGGTTTTGGTAATAAAAATTGATAATTATTTATTCGATTTGAATAAACAGTAAAAAATCACAATACACCGCTTTATTAGGCATATATTGAAAATGAACTAGAAATAAATCAGATTAAAATAGATCTGTAAAGTATTGAAAGGGATAGTGGTTTGTCAGGCGGATACAGGTAATTTAAATTGGGAGTAATGACAGGCCTTTCTGAAACTGGCAATGCTAATAATTGAATAGGCATTAATGCAACAGAAATTAACTCAGATGAAGGTGAGCCAATATTTGCTTTAGGAATATAATCACTTTTTATTTTAAAAATCTCCACTTTGTTTTTGCAACAGTCTTTAGACATTTTTTTTGATCGACAACATGATTTGCAATTGTCAGAAAATACAATTCTAATAGACATTATTTTGCCTTTACAATAATGCGTATTTATTGCAAACCCTGACGAACTTAACAAAAAAATAAAGGCTAATAATATGGAGGTCGCTTTTTTCAATCCAAAAATTTATTCAAATGGCACAAAAGTTTAATGCATTAACAAATCAAAAATTAAAATATTGCGTAAGGCAAATAATTTATTTATGCTTTGGTCTTTCGACCAATGTAAAACACATACTTAATTGAGTTTTCATAGAAATAGTATTTAGTATTTTATAAAAAATCCTTAATTTTTCTTTCTCGTTTCACAATTTAAGAGTTCATAAGTTTACAAACTCTTAAATGAGAAACCGCAGTAATTCTCGTTTTTAACATATCGTTAACATAAAATAATGACGAAAAGAAACCTAAATTAAAACACTAAAACTTTGTCGCTATCCACTACCCAATTCGTAAGTTCTGCCATTGTGCTTATTTCTGCTCCTTCAACAAGTGGAATATTTTTCAACCCTCTTGCATCTGCACAACTACCGCATATTTTCACTTTTGCTCCTTTGTTAAGCGAAAGTTTCAACATTCTCTCAATGTTGTAATATCCGTTTGGGGTTGTTTGGTTGGCAACAGCACAACTTGCGGCATCTGCCATTAGAAAAATTCTCACTTCAACCGATTCATGGTCCTTGCTTAATTGATTTGCAAGTCGTAAAGCATTGTATGCTTTTTCCGTTCCGTAAGGAGCATCGTTTATTAAGATTAAGATTTTCATTGTTTTTGGTTTTAAGGTTAAATATTTATTTTTGATTGATTATTATTTTCCAGTATTCCGAAATAGAATTGAGTTTTTCTTTTACTAAATCTTCGATACGTTTTTTATCTGTATCAATATTTTTTAGTTTGATATGCAATAGGTGTGGTTCATTAATTGGTTTGCCAATTTGTGATACAATAAAAACATTGGCTTCATCGGCAAAGTGATTTTCAACAATTGCACAGCTCAAGTCCATTGCAAAGTAATTGTATATTTTACCGATATGACTTATGGGATTTTTACCTGATGTTGCTTCCAAACTCATTGGATGATATGGAGTAATCAATCCGTTGATACGATTCCCTCTGCCTACTTGACCATCATCGCCATTTTCTGCACTTGTCCCTGTTACAGTAAGGTAAATGCTTTCGCGATTGTAATCATCGGCTGTGTTGATATAAATAGTTGTATCCTCAAAAAGCAAATTTGTTTGTAAAAATTCTTTTATTTGTTTGATTTTGGAAACATAGTCATTCAAGTCAATAATATATTTATCAATCATTGCAATTGCAATGGTAAAATAATTTTCTGAATGGTTCCTAATGCCCATCACCTTAATATCTTCTCCAATAAAAGGAAATCTATTTTTTGTTGATGGGCTATTTAATAAATTCTCAACTTTAATGATGGTGTCTTCAAGAAATGTAGTAGGATAATATCCTGCACCGAATGAAGTGTCATTAGCCAATGGGATTTCACCTTTTCTGAAACGATTAAACAGTTCTATTAAATCGGTGCTTCCCTCGCCTATTTTTGAATTAATCTGAATATCCTTTGAAATATCAAGATGCCGGATGTTCTTTTTTAACCATTTTTTTGCTGTTTCAACTGCGATTTCTTCAACAGGAATTATTTTATCATTTACCTGGTGAGTCGCTCTGCCAGCAAGAATTAAAGAAATTGGTTTTGTTATTTTACCACCGTTATATGCCGTCTGAGATTCCCCTCCGATTAAAAGGGCTTTGTCAACGTTATGGTGCATTATTGTACCAAATTCCTGTAAATAATAGTTGCATAATTCAATGGAAACTTGTTCAGTAATTTGATCGCAAATGGTATCAGGGTGTCCAACACCTTTTCTTTCAGCCATTTCAATGTCTTCGTTGACAAGAGTTCCAATGATTATATTACTTACCATTTTTCTTTTGTGCTTTTATTACTACAAAACTTCCTTTACCGAAACTTTGTGTTGGTTGTTCAATTTCATTAGAATAGTTTTTTGTCAATGTTTGCCAATAAGAAAACTTATGGAAGTTGGCTTGTTGTAATAGATCCGTAATTTCCTGTGTAGAATGGAAATGAGCATCCTTGTAAAATTTATTTTCCAATTTGTCTTTTTCGTATTTCTTTCCAAGCTCACTGTTTTTATCAATGATGGCTAAAATTATTTCTCCCTGTGGTTTTAAAATACGGTGAACTTCTGAAAAGGCTTTAGGAATGTCGGAGAGAAAGCAAACAGTTGTTACCATTAATGCAAAATCAAATGAATGATTATGGAATGGCAGGTTTTCGGCAACTGCATTTATGATCGTCATACCCTTTTGTTCTGCAAGTTTTGACATATTAAAAGATGGTTCAACTCCAATTCTTATATTGAAAGGCAAAGAAAATCGTCCTGTTCCGCTTCCAATTTCCACACCCTTTTTATGCACAGGAATTGCTTCTTTTAATGCAAGAATTTCAGATTGATAAACGGTTGCATGTTTTTCAAACCAGTTATCATATTCCAAAACATTTTTATCAAATGCCGTTTCTGTGATTGTCATTTCACTACAAGTTTTACTGTTCGTTCAAAGTAATTCCCCTTCATTCCTTCTTGTGCATTGCCTTTCACGCTT
>Ga0156174_1067_pt1 | contig 14246 bp, 19 predicted proteins | sample RifCSPlowO2_12_FD_107827 | JGI IMG/M metagenome (GOLD analysis project Ga0156174, IMG submission 107827) | Bacteroidetes bacterium RIFCSPLOWO2_12_FULL_35_15
AAAAGTGATTTTAGATATTCTAATGAACTGGTTAATAATAATTTTCCATTTCCTAAAAATGTTTTTGATAAACAAAAAAATGAAATATCAGAGAAGGCTAATCAAATTTTGAAAGTTAGGTAATTATATAAAGATCGCTCTATGGCCGATTTATATGATGTTGATGCAGCAAAAAGAGATTCGCACCTATCCCTTTAAGTACAGAAATATAGGTTGAGCGAATTTATTTTTGTAAAATTAAATATTAATAACTGAAAAAATTGAAAATTCAATAAAAAATAAGTTAAATAAAACTCAAATAGAGGCAATAGAAGAATTAAAAATACAGGATAAAATTAATTCTATGTTGCAGGATTTTTAAAATAAATATAGCAATAAGGCAAGCTATGAAATGGATCTTGTATATTAATTTATTAGGCGCAACAAATGGTTTCGCCTAATAAACTATATAAATTGATTAATCTTAATCTTTAAGGTTAAAGACTTTTTTTACGGATATGTAATTTTTAAAATCTACATCAGGATGTGTTGTCATTGCCCTACTTGAAATAGTAACAATCCTGAATGTTCGTGATCCAGGATTTGAAGGTGTGCTGACATCTGTGTTGGTGATATATATATTGACAAAGCCAAGATCAAAATCAAACGTACTTGATTCCATTCCAAATGTGTAAGGTAAAGCAAAATAACCACCACTACCATCACCTTCATAAACCAATACAACCCCTTTGTCCACAATTGCCTGAGTAATGTTCGAAGATGTTAATGTTGTAGAATACATTACACCACTGTTCAGTGTCCAATTAGATGCAGTAACAGTGTTTGAGCCTATTACATTTGCATTACCTTCCGGACCTTGCGCTCCCGGTGCGCCATCTTTTGCTTTTGTACAAGCACCAAAAGTCAATGCCGTCATGGCAAATACTCCTAAAATAATTGATTTTTTCATATTGTTTTTTGTTTAAATGTTTCCTACTCTTTATCGGATTTTCGGAATACTCCTTTTTGTTATTAACAATTTCATCACAAAGGAATAATTGTTAAACGCATCTAAACTGCGTTTAATTTTTTTATATTTGTACAGAAAAAATATAATAAGATGTCACTTAACAAAGAAGCCTATATTCGTTATAAAATTATTGATGGATGTATCCGCAACTTGCAAAAGCCTTATCCATCAATGAATGACTTAATTGCAACTTGCGAAAATAAATTAGGGAAAACCTTTACCGTGAGTACCATTCAAAAAGATATTAAGACAATGAAGGAGGACGAGGAGCTTGGTTTTATGGCTCCTATTAAGTTTAGTAAAAGTAATACTGGCTACTACTACTCCAACCCTGACTTTAGTATCAGCCAGATTCCATTACAAGAAAATGAAATTGAAGCATTGAAAACTGCAAGTGATATGCTTCAAGTCATTTCTGGAAGCAGAGTTGGACAGTCTTTTGATTCTGCGCTAAAGAAAATTATGGTTTCTTTAAGGGAGAAAACAGATAAAAATCGAGATGGTTTACCAATTGTTTCTTTAGAAAAAGCTCCACAGCAAAGTGGATTGGAGCATTTTGAGTTTTTAATTAATGTTATTAAAACAAAAACAGCAATCAGCTTTGTTCATTTTCATTTTTTATTGTGTGAATTTTCGACAGACATAATGCATCCTTACCAGTTATTTGAATTTAATAACAACTGGTACCTGATTGGGTTTTCCGAAAATAGAAAAGGTATTCGCGTATGTGGCTTGGATAAAATATTTGATCCAATCGAATTGAAAGTTCCGTTTAATAACAGCAAGTTTCAGGAAGTAAAAAAATATAATGAAGATATGTATGGTGTTAAACCGATTGAGGGACAAAAAAAACAAAAAATCTCTTTTGTTACTGCACCAGACACAGCTAATTATTTAAAGGCTCAACCTTTACATCGTTCTCAAAAAGCAACTTGGCATCAATCGCAAGGTTGTGTTGCATTCACTATAAATGTTATTCCCACATATGATCTTATTCGTTATTTTTTTATGAACAGTAACCGGATCAAGGTTTTTAACAACGAATTTGTAATAGAGAAAATTAAAGAGTTGGTATATGATATACTATCTGATTATAAAAACTAAATCACATGAACAAACTTTTATTTATAGAACCTAACTACTTCACATATTCAACAAATTTGAAATTATTGCGTGTTGAGCTCACAACAACTTACACAAAAATTGATTTCGGATACCAGCCTTTTGATGGGCAAAAGGAAGTTAAAAAAATTAAAATTCGTAAGGAAGCCTATTTATCTTTACTTGATGAAAAGAAAAAATTCAAACTAGTTCGTACTTCAAATATGCCAATTGCTCCTAAGCAACACATATTTAAAACTGCAATGGATTGGTTGTTTTTTTCACTTTACTTTGAACCGGTTCCAGTTAAATACTGCGACTTAAATTTAATAGAGAACGAGGTTATAGCCGAAAGTGATTTTAATTTTATTTCGATAGAACTAAATAAGAAAAAGCAATTGGAGATTAAGTGATTTGTGTTGGAGGAAATTAATTATTTAATTTTTTCATTAGACCATATATAGTCCGCTGGTCTTGAATTTTTGGCAGTTAATATAACCCCATCAATAATCTTAATAAAGATATTTCATTATTTTAGGTTTTAAAAAATAAAATTATTGATTTTTAAATAATGTTAGTTTCCACGCACCCTCAAAATCACCTCTTTTAGCTTTTTCTTCCACATTTTTTACTACCTCTTTATCCGGCCAAAAAAGCCAACTTCCATAGCCACCAAAATGATCGTTTTGCAATCTCATGTGACTCCATTTTGCACCAAATGTCCATGGGGCTGTGGGATAAAATTTAAAATGAGAATCGAGTCGATCAATTTTGATATAGGGAATAGCTGTTGCGGAAAATAATTCCGGAGTAATTATAATATCCTGAAGAATAGCCACACACATGAAGTGTTCATAATAAACAATTTTGTTCTCATAAAGATTTTTTAATATCGGGGAGAAAATTTGATAACGCAAATTACCATCACCAGGTATATTTCCCAAATCCCCAATTGAATATTTTGAATTAAGCTCTTGTAATGTCATTTTATTATTTCCTTTCTCTATTAACTTATAATTATTACAAATCCTATTTATCTATTATTTAATTTACCTCTTAGTGAAGAAAGACCAAAACGACTTCAGATAGAATAGCTTAACGAGGCTAAGCATTATAGACGGTTGGGAATTCCCATACGAATTTAATCTTGAAAATGTTCCTGCAAAACTATTTATAAACCTTGAAACGGATGTAATTTAGCAAAAACAAACTATTCTATTTTACTTTCCAGCTAAGTATTTCTTCATCCATTCCATCAATAGAAATGTAACGATATATCTTAAAATTTCTGATATGTTCTTCTGTATTTTGCAATTCAAAGTACACCATTTCAAGAATTGTTTCAGATATTTTAAGTGCTTCATTTGGGTAATAAATGGTATTAGAAGTAGTTCCATTTTTAAGCAAGAAATCTACAATTTCCAATGAAGCATAATATATCGCTTTAATCTATCTTCCCCTCCGAGAGTAATATTTGCTCCATTATTAATTAATAGCTTCATCATTTTGATTCTTTCTGAAGCGGGATAATCTCCAATTTTCTTTATCGTTTCATCCAACATTCCAGTATCCTTTTTATCATCACTAAAATCATAATCAACATCCTCTAAGCATTTTTTTATAGCTAAGACTTTTGATAATTTCTTCTGATCTTTTATATAACTTAAAAAACTACTAAGCCCACCTACTTTATGGTCAAACAGTGAAGTTTTCGCTGCAATGGTTATAAGGGTTTCTTCCTCAGGATCCATTGCATTAACATCAGCTCCTTCCTTAAGTAAGTTTGCTACTTTGGCTTGGTCGAGTAGTTCAACAGCAGCCACAATTTCTATGTCTAATACTTCCTTTTTTTTCATGTACTTTTAATATTGAAATACCACCTTAAAGATTTATGGTTGCTCTATATCTCATATAACTTTTAAACGTTTCAATGGCAAGTACTACTGATTGCAGAAGTGTAAGTATCCCTTGGAGATAACAAGATAGTGCATTAGGTGTTTTTGGTTGACATTTGAGGTAAAAAACAAGAAACAGACTAAAAAAAAGTATAAAAAAAATGAATTTAAATAAAACAACATTTTTTTCTTTAGTAAATTCTTTTGATTCAAGAGTGATATATAAAGACGTGAAGGCTCCGGTGTGGAAAAATGCAAGTATGAAAATTAATTCTGGTCCAAAACCATTATTAATACTGAAGTTGGAGTTCCCTATTAAAAAAGCAAAGTTAAAACTTAGTATTATTAAAAGTTGCACTATTATTGATTTTGTTTTTGTCGTTTTCATATTTGCGTGTTTATTTTTAAGTATATAATTTATTTCTTTTTATAGTTCGGAAATGCTTTTACCAAATCTTTTTTCTAATAATAAATTGACATTTTCATTACTTTTTTCTTTCGACCATTTCAAAAGTTTCTCTTTCCAATTCTTCGATCAGCTGCTTTTAAGAGTTCTGTTAGATGTAAATTAAAAGCAGGAAGCTCATCTTCGACACTCTCTGCAATGTATTTATGAACACCACAATTTTGTTCCAGTTCGAATTCTTTTTCAGGCAACACTTTTAATGGTGTATCAATGTATTGTCTAATCAGTTCGGAAATGATTGTATTGTCTTTCCAATAATGATAATTTATCTCTTTTATTGGAAAATCTTTCGGAAAATCCCAAATATATTTTTTATCAAGTCGAATATAAAATCGAGGAATTGAACTCCCTCTATATTGACTTCTAACCGGATATGAAATGCAGCACAGTTCCATTTTTAATTCCGGTACAAATAAAATTCCTATTTGTTTCTTTAACTTACTGAATGGTCGTATTTGTGTCATAATCTAGTACTTAAAAAAATGGAGGTAATTTTGATTTCGTAACTGATGTGTAATTCACTTGATTTTCTTGAAATGTTACTATTAGAAATTTCTTCTTTATCTTCTCGTTTTTATTATTAAAAAGTTCAAAATAAATTGAAAAGTAATCGTCACATTCCTCAGTCCCAAACATTTTATATGTTTTATTTCCATGAGAAAATAAAATTAAATTCCATTTCTCACTTGTAATATCCATAATCATCTCAAGTACAATTTCATTTGAAAGATTTACTACGAAAACTTTATTACCAAGTTCAGCTCTCAAAAATTGTAGTCCTATAAACTCTATTTTTTCATATATAAAAGGAATAATTAGAACGTTATCAATTATTCTTATAAGCCCTTTCTTGCCATCTTTATCCTTAATTTTGTAGTTAGAATTTGTCATTTCAAAGTTTTTAAAAGTTATGAATCATATAAGAATATTCAGTACCCTATTGTTATGTTAGTAAAGCCCTTATTCTTAACCATTGTTTCCCACTCCAACATCAAATTAATCTCCTTTTCAGACATTTCAAGAATCTCCTCTAATTCTATCAATTTCAGAGATATTAATTCAGAAATAAACGGTTCTTCTATTGATAAAATGCCATCAACATACCATTTATCGGGAGGACTTATATCCTCATTAGATACCTGATTAAACTTTTCAACTGAATCTAATACATCAAAAGCAGGAAGAAATATAACAGATGCTCCATGTTTTCTTATCAATAAATAGCCGCCGGTATTACATCCCTCTTGTTCCACATTCGCAAACGACACACTGAAAATTGTGACGTGTACATAACATATATTCTTTTGGAAGATTGTTGGTAATAATTGCACCATTTATTTCTAGGGTGTAATCACCACCTAATCCTGTTGAACCAGTTTTAAAGTGAATAATTTCATCATCTACTTCTATGGTAAAATCACCATCGGTTTCATCCTCAAATTCATCTCTAGGATTTTCGATAAACTCTATTTTTTCTGCATGCCACATATTGTTTTATTGTGATCAAATATTCTACAACAAAGATTAAATAGTAAAGCGCATTGAAAATGCGTTTATAACAATTGATTTTATAAACCATCATTATTTTAAAAATCTTTTATCATGGGTATTATTTTTGATTGTTATGAAGGCAACTTTTCCCATGGTACAAACATAGAATAGTAAAACGCAACCAAAATGAGGTTTGCTAATTTTCAATGAATTAGTATCAATTCAATGATTTTAAAGGGAAAGGAGAGTGGAAATATTTTTTAAAAGAAGTATTTAGAAATAAATACTACATGCACTATGTACTAATTAGTTTAGCAGATAATGATGATAAATCTCTATCCTTTATGGATTTTACAATTATAGTAAAAGGATAGTTAAATTTAATATCATATTTTAATGATTTCGTTCTGTGTTTATGTGTTTTCATATACCCTTTAGCAGGACACATTTCCGAGTTAAATTTATTTATAGAGCCTTCCTTCTCCGTTGGTACAAAATAATTGACTTCAATGTAAATATCCTCATCGTTTTTAAAATCAACAGTATTATTTTCGTCTTTAATAACTAAAGTCGAAATATAACGATCTTCATCACCTTCGTAGCAAGGATAATCTCCTCTCTTTTTTTTAAGGTAAGGAGGATTTGCTATATATTCCCAGCGTGTCATCTTTTATTACTTTTTAATGTGTGTTTCGGTCGATAATAATTTTAAATTTCAATTACTGCATCAGAATTAAATGATTTATGTTCATCGCTTTGTACATAGCCCAATTGATTTGTTAGCATAGTTGTTTCTCCAATTTTAAATGCCGGAGTATTCGCATGGTGATGTCCATATATCCAGAAATCAATTTTTGATTTGGATATAAATTCAAATTGCTCAGAAGCAAATGCTTCATTTAGTGTATCTCCCTTAAACTTCTCCGGATAATTTAAAAAAGTCGGAACATGATGAGTTACAACAATTGTTTTTCCTTTGAATTTTCTTGCTGTGGCACTTGTTATGAAATTTAAAGAACTTTCGTGCAATAGATTATAATGATGGGGTGTAAAAATCTCTCCATTATATTTAATGGCCTGAAAATCGCTTAGCCGTTTTTGTATAAACCATTGATTTTTGGGACTTATATGGGACCATAGGGTAGTAAAGACGAGTTTAACACCCTCTAGTTCGATTACCTGGTTGTTTAACAATTTAACATTACTTCGAATGTTATCGTTTAATCGACCATTTCTAAAGGAAGCATAATAATACTCGTGATTACCGGGAATCCAATAGGTTTGTTTATAATTATCAGAGCAAAAATTAAAAAAGTCATTCTCCCGATCCATTATCGCAAAAGGAACAATATCGCCTGCTAGTATCAGTATATCGCAAGTTTTTTTTAAAGGAATTTTTTTTAGGAAGTTTTTATTTCCCTCGAACTCTAAATGAAGGTCGGAGCAATATTGCAGTTTCATGATACAAATTTTTCAACAAAGATCAAGAAGTTGAACGCAAAGGAAATGCTGTTTACATTAATTCGGTACTTTTTTGTATCAATAAGTATGTTTTAATAAATAAAAACCTGGCTTTTACTCTCTGACGCAAACAACTATAAATTCTATTTTACCGAAATTTCACTAGACACAAAATTAAATTTCCCCCCCCTGATATTAAAGGGATTTAGAAAGGGGATTGGATCGTTGGCAATTTTTTTAATTATTCAATTACTTCCCTAGAAAATTAAGAGTTAATAAATCATTAATGTGTTAATACTAAGAATGGGATGTTCAAAATTAATGTATCTTAACAGCAAAATTTTACAATTTTCAGTACCTTTACTGTTACTAAACAACAAAATGAACCAAGATTTATTAATACGGTTATTTAAATCCATCGAAGGCGAAAAAAATGATGACATCATTAAAGTTGCCCAGAAGATTATTGACGATGAAACCATAAAGGGACACTCAAAGTTAGCTGATCGTCTGAAAAATATTCTTGATAAAAATATTTCCTCACACGAAACATTCCACAAGGAGCTTAAGACGTTGTTACCAAATGGTGCGTTCATTCCTACGGATAAGAGAAATAATATTCCGCTGGCAACACCAATCAATCAGCACGATCTAAGACATGAAATGATCTTGCCAGTTGAAGTTGAAAATAAAATCAGACGTATTGAAGGTGAGTTTACAGCAAGAGAGCGATTAGCATTATTCGGATTAAAACCTAAAAAGAAAGTGTTGTTGTATGGTAGTCCGGGTTGTGGTAAAAGCATGAGTGCGGAACGAATTGCATGGACAATTGGGTTGCCTTTTCTGAAAGTAAGATTAGATGCCATCATCTCTTCCTACTTAGGAGAATCAGCATCGAACTTAAAAAAACTATTCGATTCATTAAACAATTATCCTTGTGTGTTATTGTTAGATGAGTTTGATTATATTGCTAAAACGAGAAGCAATGGTCAGGATGTTGGAGAGATGCATCGAATAGTAAATATATTATTAAATCTTCTTGAGGATTATGATGCACCGGGAATTTTAATTGCCACTACAAATATTGAAGGCACAATTGACAAAGCAATCTTTAGAAGATTTGATGATATTATCGAAATTCCGAAACCCGGAAAAGAAGAAATCATCAGGCTTTTGAAGACAACAATTTCAACAATTGAAATAGATAAAAAAGTCAAATTTTCAAGCATTGCAACGAAACTTGAAAATTACTCGGCAGCCTTAATCGTAAAGGTAGCGCAGGATGCAGCTAAATTTTCTGTTATACAAAACCGAAAGATAGTAAGTCAAGAAGACTTGGAAAAAGCTGTTGAAGAAAATAGATTATACAACAGTAAGTAATCGATGGCTGCATTTCCCCATTTAAAATTAATCAACAAGTTAAGCGGCACTCATAAACCGAGAAGAGGATTTGGTTTGCCTGATGAACGTACAGTATTCAATAGGGGGAATAAAGCACAGCACGGTCAAGCCTTACAAAACAACGTCAATTCCATTTCTGAAGCATGGGCAGCAGAATTAGAAAGCAGAAGAAATAAAGGCTTACCTAATTTACCTGATTCCGAAACAATACCCATTTATTTACAGATTGACACAACGGTATTCAATCCCGAATTCTTAAAAGGCTTTGGGATAGAAGTGATTTCAGAAGAAGACGAGGGATTTATTATTGGCGCATCTGCTGATGGTTTTCAATCACTAAGAAGCAAAATTAATGAGTTTGTCAATAAGAATAAGGCAGTAAATACCGCACAGCTGTGGCAGATCGTTGAAGGTAACATTTGGAGACGAAATTTGATTTTATCAAAAGAATTAAGCGACCGATGGGATCAGATAAGAGATGATGAAAATTTCCTGTTGGAAATTGGTGTTGCATGTTACCTTAAACTACCGGATGAGCCTATTATTGGCGAAGGTGAATCATCTGCAAAATTTAATAAGCGACATGAAAAATGGGAAGTAAAAAAACGTGATCACGATTTGGCGTTGGAGGAATTGATTGATAACCGAACAATACTACTAAAGGATTTTGTTGAATTATATAACGGAGAATTATTACTGGATGATTTTGTGACTTTTCCCGACAGCTTTTGTTGCAGGATAAAAATCAATGGTATTGGGTTAAAAGACTTAGTCAATAATTTTCAATATGTTTTTGAAATAAACGAAGCTGAGGAATTATCGCTTACAACTGCTGAGGAAGCAGATACTGAAATTATCGAAGCAACAATTGAAGAGCCGGATGGCAACTCTCCCAAAATATGTGTCATTGATAGTGGCATAATGGAAGGACACAAATTATTGAGTCCTGCTATTATTGGTGATCGATCAATCAGCTATGTGCCGAATGATGCATCTGTAGCTGATTTAGTTGGTGGAGGCGGACACGGTACTAAGGTTGCTGGAGCTGTATTGTATGGCTCTGCTATTCCAAGCGCAGGAGATAGTATCAAATTACCTTTCTTTTTGTTGAATGCAAAAATCTTAGACGAGGATAATAATCTCTCAAATGAATTGTATCCTCCTGTTCTAATGGAACGAATCTCAGATGATTTCAAAGACGCTAAAATTTTTAATTTATCCGTTGCTTCTTTGCGACAATGCCGGGTTACACACATGTCTCAATGGGCATCTGCCATTGATAAAATCATGTATAAAAAACAGATTTTGTTCATTGTTGCCACAGGTAATTTGCAAGGCGGATTAGGACATTTAACTAATCCGGGAATCAATCAGCATTTAAATAATGGAACAGAATATCCTGAATACTTGTTTGAAAATTCAAGCAGAATTGCTAATCCGGCACAAAGCAGTTTTGCATTAACTGTTGGATCGGTATGTCATTCTGAATTTGAAGATGCTGACCGGAAATCTTTTGGTCAATTTGGAGATGCATCTGCTTTTACAAGAGCCGGCTTTGGCTTATGGGGAATGATAAAACCTGATGTAGTGGAATTTGGAGGAGATTTTATTGCTGAAAAAGTTGGTGCGAGAACAATCGCTCTTCACGCTGAAACATCTCCTGAATTAGTTAAGAAAGGAGCAGCTTCAGTTGGTAAAGATGATGTTGGGACATCCTTTTCTACTCCAAAGGTGACGCATATCGCAGGGATTTTACAAAAAAAATTTCCGGATGAAAATGCTTTAATGTATCGAGCATTAATTGTTCAATCAGCAAGACATCCGAATGATAGGTATAAAAACCCTGATCTTAGATTAATGCAGTTGTTGGGATATGGCGTTCCTGATTTAAAAAGAGCAACGACCAATACTCAAGATCGAATTACATTTATTACCGATGGATCAATTGCAGCAAAACAGGCTCATGTCTACAAGGTAAATATTCCTAAACAAGTACAACGACCGGGTTACGATTATGATATTTTAATTGAGGTTACATTGTCTTATTTCGCAAATCCACGCAGGACAAGGAAAGGAACACGATCCTATCTTTCTACTTGGTTGGAATGGGAGTCTGCGAACTTGGGGGAATCTCAGGCTATGTTTAAAGAAAGAGTCATTCGGGAAATGGATGCAGAGGGAGGCGGAATTCAGGGTGCTGATGGTGGAGATGGAATAAACTGGAAAATCAGAAATAGAAAAAACAATGGTGTTCAAGGAGTGAGAAGACAGGATGGAACACTTCAAAAGGATTGGTCAATCATTAAATCAAATCAATTGCCGGATGAATTTTGCATTGCTGTTATCGGTCACAAAGGATGGGAAACCGAAACATCTTCAGCAGTACCTTATGCCCTGACAATAAGTTTCGAAGTATTAACCCCCGAAAACGAAATTGAGCTTTATCAGTTAATGCAAGCCGTTAACATAGAAGTTGAAGTACAGCCTGCCGTTCAAGTTACATTATTCTAAATTTTCAATTAATAAGATGTATAATTTGTGTATATTTAATGCACTATTTTAGTGTAAAATAAGTGTTATTTTAGTATAATCTATGTCAACATCTAAGAATTAGGAATACCGAGCCAAGACAGCCATCAAAAAGGAAGCATTAAAAGAATTTGAGGGCTGGAATCATCAGGATTTAATTTATAAAATCATTGAGTTGAGAGAGCAATTGGATCACGCTCAAAAAGAACAGGAGATAAAAACACCTGTTGCTCAGAATATACCTGTAAGTAAATTTGATAAAAAATGTCGGTTCCTACAAAAATTGTTTTTGTTCTTCATATACAATGTATTAAATTACTTAATTCTTGTTATATCTTTGAAGTGATCGCTTCATTAAATTTACCTACTTTAAAAGAACAACGCTACTCAATAGATATGGATTCAGATCTGGTAGATTAATAATGGAAATACATCAAAAGATAACAGAATTTTTATCCGAACCGTCACAGCCTTTTATTTTTTCTAATTTCCCTTTGTTTTTCCTCTTCCTGTTTCTCCAGATACCACTTTAATAGAAATATCCCGCCTATTAAAATTGCCCCACCTAATAGGATGTACCCCACAGTATTATCGTTTTTAGGCTGGCTTGGTAAGTTAGTATTAGTAGTTACAATGTTTGAAGGAGTTGAAGTCCCACCTGTATTCATTGTGCTGGAGCTTTTTGTTCCTATTGATAGATCAATATTTGGAGTAAGGGGCTTAAACGATGTCGAAAAATTTGCAATTTTAGAAGCACCTCCCGTTGGTGCGTAAAAATCAAATATGTTTGATGCTTTTAATTTTGTCATGGTTATTTTGTTTTTATATTAAAGAGTTCGCAATCTGTCTTTGAAACTATTCTCATTCCAATATTTCCGTATTGAAACACTTGGAAATTATTTTCGTCTTTATGGGGGATGTGCGCAGCAGTGAAGTCAAATCCCATTATTTTTAATTGTTCCAGCGAGATCTTTGAATGCCCTTGCATTAATAGATACTCAAGAATCTGGATGTTTTTCCATCGGGATTTCTTCATTTTTGCTTCCCAGGCATAATGTTTTTGATTATACATATACGCTGCCTGATTTTTACAACGGATACTGCAAAACTTCTTTTTAGCGTTTTTGGACTCAAATGCTGAGTTGCATAGAGTATTGGCACATATTTTTAGTTCCATTTTTTTAAAATCCAATTTTATTGTTATTGAGATATTCGATGATGCTTTTTCTGGAGTACATAATATTCCGTCCTTTCCTTGCCTTAGTAAATTTGACGATCCCGGTATCCCTGAATTTTTGCCAGGAGGTTTTAGATTTATAAGGCAGTAGCTTTTTTGCTTCTTCCAAAGCGATCCAGTCTGAATTATCAGCTGCTTTTTTTTCGGCTAATACTTCAGTGATTGCTTTTTTGACGTAGCCGAATAGCTCTAGTTTGAGCTGTTCGTATGCGTCAGAGTCCATTACAATTACGTTCATGCTGTAAAAATACATCAGCCCTCCTTGGATGGAAAGTCGCCCAGAAATAAATATGCTCGACAATTCAGTGAATTGAAAATAATGTCGAGTACAAAACTCTTGTAAATAAAGGGAAATAGTGAATTGTTAAAAAAATGCTCGACATCAAAAATTTGTCGAGTATGTCGAGTGGGGAAGGGTATATTATAGCAATTTAACTATGTCTTTTAGCTTTGCTTCATTATCATTTTTACCATTAGCTGTTCTTAATTGGCCAGCAGAAAGATATCCACTACTATTAATAAAACATTTGCAGGAGGTTTCCCATTTATTGACAAAGTTCTTAATTTTATTTTCATCTATTAGAAATTTAATAAACCTATTCAAGTCTTTTATTTTACCGGTCCATTCAATTCTGTTTTCTCTTTTGATCTCTTCACCTTTAAGAATATTTTTGAAACAATCCTTATTGGTTTCAGAGTGGATAAACCCGCCACCTTTGAGAAGATAAAATGCGGCAGCAAAATTAACTGCATTTTTTTCAAAATACTGGGGATTTATTTTATAGCCTAATAAAGTATAGGAAGGCAATATGATTTTGGGCTTTTTGGGGGGTGTTTTTTTTGTTTTTTGATTGATGCTGGAATCTTCTTTTGTTTTTTTATTATTGGTAGAATCGTTATTACTCTCTGTATGAGCTTTGCAAAAAATTGTGCTTAATGACCTTTGTTCATTTACCCATTCCATTATTGTCCTAAGGCGTTTTGTATTATGCACCTGTGTAAAATATTTCACGGTATTATAAACTGGAAATTCAACAAAAGTGATAAAGTCGGTTTCTTCATTCTGATATCTTTTTTGTTGAAATGACAAAAGCGCTTTTATTTTATTAATGTCGAAACCAATTATCTGATGTCCTAAGAACCATTGAAAGTTATTGGCTGTTGGAGGAATTATTAAAGGGAGTTTGTTTTCGAAATGATAGTTGAAGTCTATTTTATTTGAAAGGCAATAAAACTTTACATTATCTTCTATCATTTTTAGATAGTACTCTTTATTAATAAAATCAAGCTTTGAAAGTTCAATATAAGCAGTAATAATGTCAACACAATAAGGATGGGATATTATTTGATAGGGAGGCTTTTTACCTCCTAACGTAGGAATACAAATTATTTCATCGAGAGCATTCTTCATCTGGAAGAAACGAAATTAAGATAAAAAATTGCTAAAGTCAAAAAATGTTTGACCTATGTTTGACCTGCCTTAAATATGGACTTTCCTAAAAAGAAGAGAGACAAGCTAAAAGGCTTGTCTCTCTAAGTACCCGGGATCGGACTTGAACCGATACGTCCGCAATGGACACAGGATTTTAAGTCCTGCGTGTCTACCAATTCCACCACCTGGGCATTTCGGCAATCAATAAAAAATCTCTCAAAAAG
>Ga0156174_1082_pt1 | contig 14151 bp, 6 predicted proteins | sample RifCSPlowO2_12_FD_107827 | JGI IMG/M metagenome (GOLD analysis project Ga0156174, IMG submission 107827) | Bacteroidetes bacterium RIFCSPLOWO2_12_FULL_35_15
GCAAAAAAGCGAAACCCTCAGGACAGGCTTCTCGCGAAAAATTTTTCAAAAAAAAATCCCAGCTTTCGCTGGGACTTTTTTGGGTGGCCAATGGGGCTCGAACCCACGACCCTCGGTACCACAAACCGATATTCTAACCAACTGAACTATGGCCACCATTTGATTTTGAGGATGCAAAGATAGGATTATTTGCAATTTTAAAAAATTAAAGCCTTTAATTTTCTTTTTTACATCTGTAAATCGACATAATATTTACTAACTTCGTTGATTCATTATGGCTGAAAACTCAACAAATATAACACTTCAGGTAGAAGGCATGGATTGCGCCAACTGTGCCTTGGGTATCACAAAAAACCTTCAAAAAAAAGGCCTGGAAAACGTCTATGTGGATTTTGCTACCGGAGAAGCTACTTTTTTACTGGACGACAAAAGTAAATTACAATCAATAATTGATAGCATAAATGGATTAGGATATAAAGTAGTGGATAGTAAATATCGGGAAGAAAATGCCGGTAAACTTTCTACTTTAGACAAACGCTTTTATTTTACCCTTCCATTTACAATTATATTGTTTTTCAGCCACATGATATTTTCTCATGACTTTATTTTAAATAATCCCTTTATCCAATTATTGCTTTGCATACCTGTTTTCATTATTGGTATAATTCAGTTTGGAAAAAGCGCATGGGGCTCTCTCAAAACAGGCGTTCCAAATATGGATGTGCTTATTTTTATTGGATCATCCGCAGCTTTCTTTTATAGTTTGGCCGGTATATATATGTATCATGGAACTCATGAGGTTCACAATTATTTATTTTTTGAAACCACTTCCACCATCATCTCACTGGTTCTTTTAGGTAACGTACTGGAGCATCGTTCAGTAAAGCAAACGACAACAGCCATTCAGGAATTAAGTGCCATTCAGGTTACAAAGGCAAAAATTGTAAATATGGAAATGGGGAAAGAAGTTGTTACGGAAATTGATTATAAAAACATTGCCATCGGTTCAATCCTGCAAGTGAATACGGGCGATAAAATCCCTGTTGATGGCGAGGTAATTTCCGGAGAAGCAAGTGTTGATGAATCAATGTTAACCGGGGAAAGCATTCCGGTTGAAAAAGTTATCGCCCATAAAGTTATAGGAGGAACCATTGTTGTAAAAGGGAATTTACGTATGCGGGCGGAAAGTGTTGGAGAGAATACCGTTTTAGCAAAAATTATTGAATTGGTAAAAAAAGCACAACAGGCAAAACCAAGCATTCAAAAACTGGGTGATAAAATTTCCGCAATTTTTGTTCCTGTGGTGCTGGGTATTTCCATTTTAACTTTTTTAATATCTCATTTTGGATTTCAGATTTCTATTAAAGATTCAATGATGAGTAGTATTGCCGTTCTTGTTATTTCCTGTCCTTGCGCCATGGGACTTGCCACTCCAACTGCAGTAATGGTAGGAATAGGACGCGCTGCAAAAAAAGGAATTTTAATTAAAGGAGGAAGTACATTAGAAGAATTCGCTAAAATTAAAAATATTGTTTTTGATAAAACAGGAACACTTACAACCGGTGATTTCAAAATTAAAAAAATAGAATGTTTTGAAGGTGTGGTAGAAAAAGAAGTAAAAGAAATTTTGTTCCACCTGGAACAATACTCTTCCCATCCTATAGCAAAATCGATTGTTTCGGAACTAAAAGGGAAAGTTGATCAGAAAACGTTTCTTTCAGTTAATGAAGAAAAAGGAATAGGGATCAGTGCAAGAGATGAACAAAATAATTTTTATCAAATTGGTTCCTATAAGATAGCTGCAACCCGAACATCAGATGATTCGCACACCATTTATATTCTGAAGAACAGGGAATTAATTGCCACGATCGATCTGGAAGATGCCATTAAAAAAAATGCGAAAGAAACCATCGATGCGCTACATAAACATGGCATTACAACGATTATGCTGAGTGGCGACACTAAAAACAAATGCTTTGATCTGGCAAAAAAAATATCCATTGATAATGTTTATAGCCAGCAATTACCACAACAAAAACTGGATGTGATTAATCAATTAAATGCCCAGGCTTTAACAGCAATGGTGGGTGATGGTGTAAATGATGCACCGGCATTGGCTAAAGCATCAGTGGGTATCTCGTTGAGCAACGCGACTCAGGTAGCGATCCAATCAGCACAAATAATTTTATTAAAAAACAATGACCTGTCTTCAATTCATGAAGCTTATTTAATAAGCAAACATACCTTGATCACCATAAAACAAAATTTATTCTGGGCATTTTTTTACAATATAATTGCTATACCAATTGCGGCATTTGGACTCTTAAATCCTATGGTTGGCGCTTTGGCAATGGCATTTTCTGATGTGATTGTCATTGGTAATTCCATTCGTTTAAAAACAAAAAAGTTGAAATAAAACGATGGAAAACGAAAACACTTCTTCTTCAACTAATATTCGTTTTAATATTTTATTCTTAACAAAGTGGTATCCTAATAAATTTGATCCTCAACTGGGAGTGTTTGTTCAAAAACATGCAAAAGCAGTAAACAATCATTGCAATGTAAGTGTGCTTTTTGCTTGCGCTGATGATCAACTTGCACAAACCTATGAAATAATCAACTCTACTGAAAATAGCTTTTTTGAAACAATTGTTTATTACAAAAAAAACAGTTCTCCATTAAGCTTTTTAATAAACGCCTATCGTTATTTTAAAGCAACCAAAACAGGTCTTAAAGAAATTCAGAAACAAATGGGTGCAATTGATCTGGTTCATGTGAATGTTTTGAATCGACCGGGTTTAGTAGCATTGCTTTTAAAAAAGATCAAACATGTTCCCTACATCGTTACCGAACATTGGACCGGTTATATCTCCGGAAAATATCAGCAACAATCTTTTATAAAGAAGTACTTAACAAAAACTATCATTAAAAATTCAAACGCTGTGACCACTGTTTCAAACAGTTTAAAAGAAAAAATGTTGAGTCTTGGGTTACTGAATAATTATTTTATTGTACCCAACATAATTGAAAAGACCCCTCCTCCTCTACCGGTAAACAATTCGAAAATAAAGATCCTTACAGTTGCTGATCTGGTGGATTCGCATAAAAATATTAGCGGAATAATTAAAGCCGTTTCAAAAATTGCAAAAACTAATTTAGATTTTGAATATCATATTATTGGAGATGGTCCTGATATGGAAATGCTTAAAAACCGTTCTGAGTCCGAATCGCAGAAAAATAAATTTATTTTTTTTCATGGAAGGAAAAACAACCGGTTTGTTTATGACTTTATGAAACAAATTGATTTTGTTGTCATCAATAGTAATTTCGAAACATTTTCGGTAGTGGCGGCCGAAGCACTGGCAAACGGGAAGCCATTAATAACAACAATTTGTGGAGGACCCGAAGAGTTTATAACTCCCGAATATGGTATTTTAATTGAAAAAGGGAATCAACAACAATTAGAGGATGCATTGATCAAAATGATCGCTACTTTTAAAAATTATGATCCACAAAAATTGAATAAGTACATTTCCGAAAAGTTTGATCCACAGGTGATCGGAAAACAATTTTATGATATTTACAAACCCTTGATCACTCGTTTTACAATTGGTTTATCCGGACAAAAAATGGATCTTGCTCCTGAATGGAAAGTGTTGGATGTTGGCAGCGGACATCGACCCAACCGGAGAGCAAATGTTTTAATTGATAACGAATTAAATGAAACAGAACATCGATCAGGCAAAAAAGCACTTATACCTTCTGATAAAAAAATGGTTGTTGGCGATGCATTAAATATGCCTTTCGCAACTAAAGAATTTGATTTTATTATTGCTTCACATATTGCCGAACATGTTGACGACCCGGAACAATTTTGCAAAGAATTAGCGCGCGTAGGAAAAAGAGGTTATATCGAAACGCCCGGTGCTTTTGATGAATTTTTTCTGAACGAACCTTTCCATAAATGGGTAGTAAGTAAAAAAGAAAATTATTTAATATTTAAAGAAAAGAAAAATTTTAAACCTTTTTCAGAATTTATTTATAGTTTGATCTATCTGAATGAAACACGAACAGGACACAAACCGCTTTATTCATCAAACCCTTTTTTTAAACTGGTATCGAAATTTTTAAGTAAGATATGGCGATTCATCCCAAAATCATTCACCCGATTTTATTGGGAGAATTCAATTAATGTAAAAGTAATTCGTGTCGCGCAAAAACAATGTTAAAAAAGATCGCTTCCACATTTATTATTAAGATAGCAATTGCCATTATAAATTTAGCGATTGTAATCATCTTATCCCGCTTTATTGGCGCATCGGGTAAAGGAGAGGCAAGTCTTATTGTCACCACCATTGCAATGATTTTGCTTTTTTGCAATATGATTGGAGGCTCCTCCCTGGTTTATTTTGTTCCCAGATACAACACATTTTTACTTTTCCTGATCAGTAATTTATGGTCAGTTTTTATTTGTATCCTTTCCTATTTTATCTTCAAATCAGTTTCTCTCATTCCCGAAGCATTTGTTGTTCCTATAATTATACTCTCCCTGATCAATTCTTTTTTGGCAACAAATCTGACTATCCTTTTAGGTAAAGAAAAAATAATGAGCAGTACTATTATTTCCTTACTTCAAACGGTTGTTAATTTCATAATTCTATGGCTTCTTATAAAAAGTTTTGACCAGGTAAATATTGATGCGTATGTGTATTCGCTTTATGCAGCTTTTGGATCGGCATTGATAATAAGTACGATCTTAGTATTGCCTTATCTGAAAGTTATTTCATTTGAAGGAGCAAAAAAACTTTGTTATGAACTTTTAAAATTAGGTTTCTTAAATCAAGCCGGACATGTAATGAAGTTCGCAAGTTTCAGAATAAGTTATTATGTGTTGGCAGCCTATTCCGGTGAAGCTGTTCTTGGAGTATATTCCAATGGCATCTCTTTAACAGAATCTTTATTATTGATCAGCAATAGTTTTGCAACTATTCTTTATCCTAAAATTGCAAATAGCAATGATAAAACCTATTCTCAATTACTAACTTTACAAATGACAAAAATGAGCACTATCATTTGTCTGATAGCTCTTGTTCCATTATTGTTGTTGCCTTCCCAATTCTGGATCTGGTTATTCGGAAATGAATTTACTGGAGTTCGTCAGGTCATATTTTTACTTGCACCCGGACTTATTTTTTACAACATTGTATTGATCATCGGACATTATTTTTCCGGGACAGGCAATTACAAGATCAATACCATAGCCAGTTTAATAGGATTAGTGATAACGGTGATCTTAAGTTTATTGGTGATCCCAACTTATGGAATACTGGAAGCAGGAATTATTTCCACCATTTCTTATATTGGTATTGCATTATTTGTTATGATAAATTTTGCGAAAGAATCAAATATAAAAACATATCATTTGTTGCCTACGCTAACTGATTTTAAGTGGCTGCAAGCACAAGTGAAAGGATTATTAAAATAATAAAAATTCATTGAACATTATTTGTTATGGGTAAATTAAAAAAATTAATAAAAGCTTTTTCGTTGATCCTTAAAAAGCCGTCATTGCTGAATATAATTTTGGATTCAGCAGATGTAAATAAACAAGAAGTGATCAACAATTTTAATTTACCCGAAGGATTAAAAACAGTTGACATTATTGATCTGCTACCCAATTTTAATGAATTTGTTGACTATTACAGTTCATTGGATGGAGGCTCTACTCCTATCGATCTGGCATTATTAAAAGGACTGGCAAAAAATAAAAGCGAGTGCATGTATTTTGAAATAGGAACCTGGCGAGGCGAAAGTGTAGCGAATGTGGCTAGTGTAGCTAAAGAGTGCATTACCCTTAATTTGCCTGATACCGAAATGCTGAATATGGGTTTAGATAAAAACTATGTGAACCTGCATCGATTTTATTCCAGGGACCTAAAGAATGTTATACATATTCAAGCCAACTCTCTGACATTTGATTACAGCAATTATCAGCAAAGGTTTGACTTGATCTTTATTGATGGCGACCATCATTATGAAAGCGTAAAAAGCGATACACAAAATGCTTTTAAACTTTTAAAAGATAAAAACTCTATTATTGTATGGCATGATTACGGAAACAATCCAGGTGATATCCGTTGGGATGTTTTAAGAGGGATACTGGAAGGAACACCCGAAGAATACAGGAAAAACTTATACCGGGTTTCAAATACATTGTGTGCGATCTATACCTCCATGCCGATCAAAAGCTATTATCCGACAAATTTTGCAAGCCCACACAGCTATTTTTCCTTTGCAATTAAGAATCATTCAAAATAATTTTACTTCGTATGATTTTTTAGACAAAGCGAAACCTAATTTTGATCACAATTAATTTTGTTTTAAATCATTGATTTATATACATTTGCTTCTCTTGAAAATTTTAATACAAAAATCTAAAATTAATATGCTATGAAAAAACAATTACTATTTGGAATTGCTTTATGTATTGCAGGCGCAACAATTGCACAAAATTCAGCTCCTGCTACATCAAGTTATGCTCCATTAAAAATCACTTCAAAATTTGCAAATAAATGTGTTCCTTACCAAAAAAATCAGCAATTGGGTGCAGAGCAAAATTCATTTGAAAATGTTGTATCTACTATAAATAACGCCAATAAATCTAAGGCAAATAAACAAAACAGATCTTTTTTAGCTGAAGTTATTGGCTCTACCTATTATCAGCTCCAAACCAATGCCTCTATTTGTAACAGGATCGTTAAAAGTGCTGATGGTACAATTTCCGCTATCTGGACAATGGATCAAAGTGATGACCCTTGGCCAAACAGAGGTACAGGATATAATTATTTTGACGGAAATGCTTGGGGAACCCCTCCCTTAGTTAGAGTTGAAAACGCAAGGACCGGTTTTTCCAATATTGGTATTACTTCAACAGGAAAAGAAGTAATCATTAGTCATGATGCCTCTAAACTTCATATGTCAAGCAGAGCTGCAAAAGGAACAGGAGCATGGTCAGATACTGCATTAAGCGCTATTACAGATACATGGGCGAGATTGTCTGTTGGTGGTGTTGACGGAAAAACACTTCATGTAATTTCCAGTTCCGGTACTGGCGGAGGAACTGCCATGATCACTTTCCATGGCCAAACAGGTTCACTTAACTATTCTCGTTCTCAAGATGGTGGTACTACATGGGATAGACTTAGAACCATCATTCCTGAAATCGATTCTTCTAACTATGTTGGATTTGGAGGTGATCAATATGCAATTGATGCACAAGATAGTACTGTTGCTATTGTTATCGGAGGATTTGATACCGATCTTATTTTATTAAAATCAACTGATAACGGTGACAATTGGGTAAAAACAATTGTAAAGCAATTCGCTATACCAATGTATAATGGAACGACTATGAATACTGATATTGATGCGGATGGCGCAGGAGATACACTTGAAACCAATGATGCATCAGTAGCCGTTTTATTGGACAATCAAGGAAAAACACATGTTTGGTATGGAAGAATGTTTGTATTAGAAGAACCGGGAGCTACCGGACTTAGTTATTTTCCTTATACAGATGGATTAATGTATTGGAATGAAGGCTATGCTACAGATTCAGCAAAAATAATTGCAGGAGTTCAGGATCTTAACGGGAATGATAGTATTGATATGTATATTGATGGCACCAATGATGGAATGGGATATTACGGGGTAGCTTTATCCTCTCAGCCAAGTGCAGGAATTGATGCTGCCGGAAATATATACCTTTCTTATTGTAGTCTGTATGAAGGCATTGATCATACCGGAGGCGGAGCTTTGGATAATTCCAGTGGACCTCATGGAGCTGGGGGTAAAAATTATCGCCACATGTTTATTACAAGCTCTCCGGATGGAGGGAATACCTGGTGTAATCCTAAAGACATCACAAATCCTGAATCACCACTTGAAGGGAATTATGATTATTTAGAAGGCGTTTATGGAGCCATGGCAAAAGATGTTGACGGCAATATATACCTAATTACACAAGAGGATGGAAGCCCGGGCCAGGGTCTTTCTAAAGATGCATCAAGTGTAATAATTGATCCGCAAACTTCAGGAGCTGCTAATATTTTATATTATAAAATCCCGGTAGCTGATGCTTGTAGCAATGTAGGTATTCAAGAATTAAACAAAAACACAACAACTGTTTCTGTTTATCCAAACCCTGCAACAACAAGTGCTACCTTATCATTTACTACTACAACTAAAGAAAATGTTGTTGTAAAAATTTATAATGTAACCGGTCAGGTGGTAGCAGAAATAACTAACCAAACCTATAATGCAGGTACTCATAATTTAAATGTTAGCCTTGCAAAATATACTTCCGGCATTTATTTCTATACTGTTAAAGTTGGAAACACTATGAATTCAGGAAAAATGATTATAGAATAATTTTAAATTTTCTAATAAATTTCTCAAAGCCTTCGATAGCATATCGAAGGCTTTTTGTTTTTACCCTTTATGTTTTATACCAACTATATTTATAAAATGTTCCAATGTGTGAAGCCCTCAGAGTTTGTCGAGAATGTGCGCAGGAATTTGTTGGACCAAAATATATTGTAATTGGTTTTATACCATTTACCAGTATAAACTAGTTCAATTTAAATTGCCTCGCTCGTTTCTCGACTCCGCTCGAAATGACAGCGCTGGTGTCAATTTCGAGCATTCTGCGTTGAAGCAGACATATCGAGATTGTGTTGGGCTAAATTTCGGACTATAATATATTTAGAATTGGTATTACACAAACATATTCCTCATTTTTTATATTTCTACCGCTAAATAAATAAACCGACCGTTAGATCAGAATCCAAATTTTTTATTGCCTTTTTAATTATAAATATGAAACCGAAATTACTTATCAAATTGCTTGTTTTTATTAATCGAACTCAGGTTATTATATAATATATTATATTTGAAAAGAATTAACAAAATACGATCCTAAATATTAGGTCAAATATTGATTCTTCTAGAAAAGAAAATTTATTTAATAACTAGTTGATATTCAGTTTGTTGTTTTTTCCTTTAATTTTAATTGTAAAAAATCTGAAACACAAGCAACCATTGATGTCTTTTTTGTATCTCTTATTACGACAATAATGTTTTTTCTGAAAAAAAATAAAAAAAATTATGAAAATAATTATTAAAAGTCTTGTTTTATTTACTGTATTATTTTTGAGCTCAAGAGAAGCTTTTGCACAAGAAAAAAATAATGCTACATTTTCTGTTATTTCTAAATCAAAAATAACTAATGTGGAGCCCTATGTCAAAGCAGTGGAGGCTGCAAATTTTAGTTGTTATCATTTAAGAAAAACCAGACGAAAGATCACCTTTGACACAGGAGTGGTAATTGAACTTTTTTCAATTACTGAAATGATGGGTAAAGGCGTAAAATTTAATGCATCTTGCATTGCTGACGAAAGCAAACTCGAAAAAAATCCTCCGATTTACAATCTTTCAGAAACAGGAATTATCATGGAATTACATGATGATGTTCGATCGTATCAAAAACATCCTTAAGAAATAAAAATTAGTTAGAGTATTTAACATTGCCTTATTTAGTATTATTATGAAAAAAAATCTTTTACTAACAGCTTTTCTAGCTATCTGCTCAACTTTTATTATGGTTGCTCAGGGGGATGATTGTACTACTGCCCAAAATCTTGGTTCATTGCCAACTCCTGGGGCATGTACTAGTGGTGTACAGAATGGTGCCGCTACCTCAGTTTCTGGAAGTATTACATCTGCAACAGCCGGAAATCCGTATGTTTATCAAAGCGGTTGTGCTGGAGGTGGAACAATGGCTACTTTTGCACACGATGTCTGGTATCAGTTCACGGCAACAGGAACTACGGTTAATATTAATATTACAAGTGGAACTGTTTCAAGACCTAACATTGCATTATATTCAGGAACATGCGGTAACTTAGGAGGTATAGGCTGTAATATTGGAACAACCGGAGGAACAGCATCTTTAACTGTTACACAGATTCAGCAAGGCCAAACTTATTATATTCAGGTGTCAGGAAACTCTACTACAGCAGGAGGAAATTTCAATTTAAGTGTTGACAATGACTTTGACTGCAACGACTGTTTAACGTCATCTGTTTTAACGGCATCGCCACTTCCTGTTAATGGCGCATATCAACCTGGTCAGGTAGTGACATTTTGTTATAAGATCACCGGATATACTCATCAAAATACGAATTGGTTACATGGAGTACAGGTTTCCTTTGGAAGTGGCTGGTCTGGGATTTCCAATACTACTCCTGCTGCAGATTGCGGTGGTTCTGGCACTTGGGCATACTATCCTGGTGGAGCAGGCGGTTTCGGGGCAGGGTTTTATTTTGATTACGATGGTTTCCCGAATGGTCCGGGAGATGGCAATCCGGCAAATAATTTAGGAGATAATTGTGCAGCAACAGGATCTAATTTATGGACATTTTGCTGGAAGCTTACTGTGAATGGGGGGTGTTCGCCCGGTTCAAATCTTTCTGTTACTGTAAATACTAGCGGGGATGGAGAGTCAGGCAGTTGGACCAGTCTTGGATGTACTGATGATGACCCTTTGCTCTTTAATGCGATCGGCTCATGCTGTCCGCCCACTATGGCAAGTACTCCAACTTGTTCTGGTGTAAACAATGGTACCGCAACTGCTACTCCTATTGGTGCAGGAACATTTACCTATTCCTGGTCTCCAGGAAGTCAGACAACTCAAACAGCCACAGGATTAGCAACGGGGACATATACCGTAACCGTTACCAATACAGGAACAAATTGTGCGGCTACGAATACCGTAACAGTAGCTGCAAGCATAGCTCCTGTTTCAAATGCAGGGGCAGATATTTCATTATGTTCTGGAATTTCGGGCTCAATAGGAGCGGCAGCTATAGCCGGCAATACGTATTTATGGTCACCAACGACTGGCTTAAGTAGCAGTACTTCGGCAAACCCTACTGTAACAATAACTAATGGAGGGGCAACAACAATAACTACCACCTATACAGTTACAACTACTAATACTGCAACCACATGTACTTCAACCGATGTGGTGATAGTAACAGTAAAACCTAAACCGGTAGTAATAGTACCCGCAAACATTTCGCAATGCGCAGGGCCACTTGTAGCAGCATCCTCATTTACAAGTACACCTGCAGGAGCCACTTTCGCATGGACAAATTCAAATACTGCAATTGGTCTTGCTTCTGGGAGCGGAACAGGAAATGTGCCTTCATTTACAGGAACAAATACAACATCAAGTCCGATAACATCTACAATTACTGTTACTCCTACACTCAACGGCTGTACCGGACTTCCTGTATCCTATACAATAACTATAAACCCCCAACCTACATCAACGTTTACACAATCTGCTAACCAGTGTTTAACAGGTAATTCTTTTACGTTTACAAATACAGGTAGCACAACAGGCTGTACTTATTCCTGGAACTTTGGTGGTGGCGGAGCATCCCCGGCAACTTCTACTTCAAACAATCAAACTGTTACTTTTACAACAGCCGGAACCTACACAATTACACATATTGTAACGGCTTCAGGTGGTTGTACTTCAACTACTACAAGTCCGGTTACCATTTATCCAATGCCTGTTGTTACAGTTACTCCTTCTTTTGCTATTTGTGCAGGAGCCGGAACTGCCGGAAATTTAACTGCTGCCGGTGCATCTACCTATACTTGGAGTCCTGCAACTGGATTAAGCGCCACAACAGGAGCAACAGTAACAGGCAATCCGGCTGCAACCACTACTTATACTGTAACCGGAACTTCTGTAAACGGATGTGTTGCAACAGCTACCGTTACTATCACTGTTAAGCCAATCCCTGTGGTTTCTTCTACTCCTATTACTATTTGTGCTGGAACGCCAGGAACCTTAACAGCATCCGGAGCAACCACTTATTCATGGTCACCTGCAACAGGATTGAGTGCAACAACAGGAACTTCAGTAACAGCAAATCCTCCTTCAACAACAACATATACTATTACCGGAACTTCTTTAGGTTGTTCTGCAACAACAACTGTTGTGGTTACAGTCAACCCGATACCTGTAACATCGGTAACCTCAGCAACGGTATGTCCGACACAAACGGCCACATTAACCGCGAGTGGAGCAACCACCTATTCCTGGACAGCAGGCTTAAGTTCAACAACAGGCGCAACAGTCACAGGGGCACCGGCATCTACCACAAGTTATACAGTAACCGGAACATCCTTAGGCTGTTCCAGCACAGCTGTTGCAACGATAACAATTGGCGGCAGTATAACCCCAACGGTAAACTCCCCCACAATTTGTGTTGGACAAACCGCAACCTTAACAGCAGCCAATGCAACAACATTTTCCTGGACAGCAGGTCTAAGTTCAACAACCGGAGCTACTGTAACGGGCTCTCCTGCAACAACAACGAGTTATACCGTTACAGGTACTGCCGGAGGATGCACAGGCTCAGCGGTTGCAACCATTACCGTTAATCCATTACCAACCATAACAGCTTCTCCTATAGCCATATGTGCTGGAATTCCGGGAACATTAACAGCTTCCGGAGCATCCACTTATTCATGGGCACCATCAACAGGCTTAAGTGCCACAACCGGAGCTTCCGTAACAGCTAACCCTGCAGCAACAACAACTTACACCGTAACAGGTACTTCAGTCGCAGGATGTGTAAACACAGCAACAGTTATTGTAACAGTAAATCCTTTGCCAACAGTTTCTTGTACTCCAATTACTATCTGTTCGGGTATCGCAGGAACGTTGACAGCAAGCGGTGCATCTACCTACACATGGGCTCCTGCTACCGGCTTAAGTGCCACAACAGGGACCTCTGTTTCAGCTAATCCAGCTGCAACAACAACCTATACAATTACAGGAACATCCGCTGTAGGATGTGTGAACACCACTACAGTGATCGTTACCGTAAATTCGCTACCTGTTATTTCTGTATCTCCAATTACGATATGTGCAGGCATTGCCGGTACATTAACAGCTTCGGGTGCCAATACCTATTCCTGGTCGCCAGCCACCGGCTTAAGTGCCACAACCGGAGCAACCGTTTCAGCTAATCCGGCAGCAACTACAACCTATACTGTAACAGGTACAGCAGCATCAGGATGTATTAATACAGCTACAGTAACAGTAACAGTAACACCAGCTGCAACACTTTCAATAGTAGAAGTAAATATTTCCTGCTTTGGCGGGACAAATGGATCCGCCACAGTAACACCTGTTGGCGGAACAACACCATACACCTATTCATGGGCTCCAAGTGGCGGAACAGCTGCAACAGCAAGCAGCTTAGCTGTTGGAACCTACACGGTTACAGTTACAACTAACAATGGTTGTATTTCAACGACAACAGCTAACATAACAGAACCAGCCGGTATGACACTTACCATGTCTTCCGTAAATGCTACTTGTGGTGCAGCAAATGGGCAAGCATCAGTTAGTGTAACCGGTGGCTCTCCGGGATACACGTATTCCTGGGCTGCATCAGGAGGGACTGCTGCTACAGCAACCAGTCTGACAGCTGCAACTTATACCGTGACGGTAACAGACTTAAACGGATGTATCAGTACAAATTCTGTTGCTGTAAATAACAGTGGATCTCCTACTGCCAGTACAACAGTGATCTCCGATGTTTCTTGCTTTGGCGGAAATACAGGTTCTGCATCAGTAACTATTTCGGGTGGCAGTTCACCTTATACACAAGTTTGGTCCCCAAGCGGTGGAACAGGTTTAACTGCAACAGGTTTAACTGCCGGCACCTATACTGTTACAGTTACAGATTTTGCAGGTTGTATTGTTACGGCAAATGCAACGATCACTCAACCTCCTGTATTAACAGCATCAACAGCAACCACAGATGTGATATGTTTTGGAGGATCCACGGGAACAGCGAGTGTAACAGCAGGAGGAGGGACATCCCCCTATACCTATTCATGGGCACCAAGTGGAGGAACGGGTATAAGCGCAAATGGTTTAATAGCCGGCAGCTATACCGTAACAGTAACAGATTTCAAAAGCTGTACAACAACAGCAACAGCCACGATAGCTCAACCAACGGTGATTACGGGAACAACAAGTAATACACCTGTATCGTGCTT
>Ga0156174_1083_pt1 | contig 14081 bp, 12 predicted proteins | sample RifCSPlowO2_12_FD_107827 | JGI IMG/M metagenome (GOLD analysis project Ga0156174, IMG submission 107827) | Bacteroidetes bacterium RIFCSPLOWO2_12_FULL_35_15
TAGAGCAGACTTTTTACAAATTTTTAGTCCTATTGAAAACTTAATTTATATTGCAAAAAAAAGAGGCTGCCCTTTTGAGACAGCCTCTTTATTTTTTTATCCTAAAAAAATTCTTACCCTCAAACTTACATCCAATAATTATCCTTCCTTAAAAAAATAAGGTATTTCCCCTTTATTGCCTAAAAAATATTTAAATAAAAAAATAATGTTAGGTTATTAACTAATTGATTATTAAATTTTTGCGGAAATTTCTATGTTTTTTTACTGCTAAATTAATAGTGCTTTATAGATGATTAGCTATATTTGAGCCAATTACTAAATTTTATGAAGTTTACTGCCATAGTCGTTGAGGATGAATATAAAGTAAGAGAAGTTTTTTTAGATTTAATTCATCACTATTGTAAGGAAATAGAAATTGTTGGACAGGCTGAAAATATTTTAGAGGCATATGATCTAATTCTTTCTACAAAACCAAATATCGTTTTTTTAGATATTGAAATGCCCAACGGAACTGGATTTGACCTTTTGGCAAAATTTCCTGATCCCCCTTTCGAAGTAATTTTTGTTACATCTTATGGAAATTATGCAATCAAAGCTATAAAATTCAGTGCGCTTGACTATTTACTAAAGCCTGTTATGATAGCTGATTTGTTGGGAATGTTTGAGCGGGTAAAAGCTAAATTTAAAAATCGGAATCAATTTGAACAATATAAAGTCTTGTTTGAAAATCTAAATAGTCAGACAGCAAAAAAAATGATTGTAAACACAAAATCAAAAATAGAAAGTGTTTTTTTGCATGAGATCATTTATTTTGAGGGCGATAGAAATTATACTACTATTCATATCATAGATAGAACAATTTATGTTGCTAAAAATTTAAAAGAATACGAAGATTTACTTTGCATACCTGAATCTTCTTTTGTGAGGAGTCATAAAGCTTACATAGTTAATTTCGACTTTGTTCATAGTATTGGTAGAGGAGAAGATTATACCATACGGTTAAAAAATAATATTCATCTTGAAATATCAAGAAGAAAAAAGCAGGAACTGGTTGAAAAACTAAATTCTCAATAAATATAATTTCAAAAAATACAATCAAGTATTTTCATTTTCCTGCCATTGGATCAAAAAAACAACCGTTTGATAAGAATCCTTAGCGTTTCCTAACTTTTTTTTTATTTTTGGTAAAAACAGGTGTTTTTGTTCAGAATTATTAGAAAATTATGGGCAGACCAATAATAAAAATATATGGAACATACAGCTATTCCGGCCACAAAACCTATACTTTTTTTATCGCATAAATGTGGGCAATTGGAAGTGACGTGGATAAAAGATAATAATGTTGAGGCTATTCATATTGAAGTGGATAGGGATGATGGTAATGGATTTCAGTTTTTAACAATAAGTAGCATTCCAAATTATACCGACTTAGCAGCATTAACAAGCAAAGGAACATGGAAATACCGAGGTGTTTATTTAGTAAGGAGGGAAAAAATAGGTGAATGGAGTGATGTGGTTAGTATATCCGTTTGAAATTGTAAATTAAGGTAAATCTTTAAACAGAAATTCACACGTAATGAACTTCAAAATTGACAAAGAGATTTTAGATACAACTATTCATTGTAAATACAACTTTGAATGTTTGCAAAATGAAAATCATTTATGTATAAAAGCTAATGTGGATAGTTGCATAAATGATTCAGTTCATTTTATAAATTGTTCTGAACCTTGCTACAATTATAAAATTAGTTTCGGGAATTCAAAAATTTGTTTCTGTCCTACAAGAAAAGAAATATTTAATAAATATAACGTGTAATTGATAATTTAATTCAATTACTTAAGGCCTGTTTAAATTTTAATAAAAGAATCTGAATACGATGTTTTTAACCATTCTGTCATTTCTGACCAGAGGGAGAATCTCGCCTTCGTAAAATTGAGATTCCTTTCTTAATTTCATTTCCTTCGAAATCACATATAATACATTTTGAGTAAAACTTAAACAAACTCTAAGTATAAATAAAAAAAAATCCCGAATTTATTTCGGGATTTTTTTTACTTAAAACTTTCTAACTTTCAAGCTTTTTCAACTAAATATACTACATATGTATCACCTCGCCATAAGCAGCAGCAGCAGCTTCCATGATGGCTTCGCTCATCGTTGGGTGAGGATGTACCGCTTTGATCAATTCATGTCCTGTTATTTCTAATTTACGTGCCACCACTATTTCAGCGATCATTTCAGTAACATTTGCACCAATCATGTGAGCGCCTAACAATTCACCATATTTTGCATCGAAAATTAATTTCACAAAACCATCTTTTGCCCCTGCAGCACTGGCTTTTCCGGAAGCTGAGAATGGAAATTTACCAACTTTGATTTCGTATCCGGCTTCTAAAGCTTTTGCTTCAGTATAACCAACAGATGAAATTTCGGGTTGACAATACGTACATCCCGGTATGTTATTGTAATCTAATGCTTCAGGAGATTGTCCGGCAATTTTTTCGACACAAATAATTCCTTCTGCCGATGCAACGTGTGCCAAAGCTTGTCCGCCAACACAATCACCAATTGCAAAATAACCCGGTATGTTTGTCTGATAATACGGATTTGTTAAAATTTTCCCTTTGTCTGTTGCAATGCCAACCTCTTCTAATCCTATGTTTTCTAGGTTTGTCTGAATACCAACCGCTGATAATACTATTTCGGCATCAACGATCTGTTCTCCTTTTTTTGTCTTTATTTTTACTTTGCAATCAGCACCTGTTGTATCAACACTTTCAACACTTGCTTCTGTCATTACTGTCATTCCTGATTTTTTGAAGGAACGTTCCAGTTGTTTCGAAACTTCAGCATCTTCAAATGGGACAATACTTGGTAAAAATTCTACCAACGTTACTTTTGTTCCCATGGTATAATAAAAATAAGCAAACTCACTTCCAATAGCTCCTGAACCAACAACAACCATTGATTTTGGAAGTTTGGGTAAGGTCATTGCATCACGGTACCCTATAATTTTTTTACCATCCTGAGGCAAGTTTGGCAATTGACGTGAGCGGGCACCAACCGCTAATATTATATTTTTTGATTCGTAGGTGGTCACTTTCCCGTCAGCACCGGTAACATCTACTTTTTTACCTGCTTTTACTTTGCCCGTTCCGGTAATGACATCAATTTTGTTTTTCTTCATCAAAAACTCGATCCCTTTGCTCATTCCATTAGCCACATCCCGACTACGTTTTACAATTGCACCAAAATCAGCTTCACCACCATTAACTTTAATGCCATATTCAGCTGCATGATTTAAATATTCAAATACCTGAGCACTTTTTAATAATGCTTTTGTAGGAATACAACCCCAGTTTAAACAAATGCCGCCTAAGTTCTCGCGTTCTACAATAGCTGTTTTTAAACCCAATTGCGAAGCTCTGATTGCAGCCACATATCCACCGGGACCGCTTCCTATTACTATTAAATCGTATGCCATTTTATATTTTGATTAATGATTTTTATTAAAATTTTTTTGCATTGCGAAATTAGCAATTTATTTTAGGTTTCAAATAGCTAAAGTCATGAATTTAAAGGTTACTAATAAACGAATTGTTACTAATTTACCAATCTGTGCTTTTTTTTGTTTCCTGAATTCTTACTATTTCTTTTATTAATTACAACTCGTTTGTTTTGTAAATTAGTTTTTCATTCGTTTATTCGCAACCATTTTTCGTAAATTCGCAGCCTTAATTCGTACGATCTTTTTTTGTAAATTCGATTCTATTTGTTTATTCGTAACCATATTAACATGAACTATATAATTTCTTACCAGAACCCCCACGATCATTTTATTGATATTGAATTTATTGCTGATAAAATAACAATGGATGAAACATTCATTCAACTCCCTGCATGGCGACCGGGGAGATATGAGTTAGGTAATTTCGCGAAAAACATTCAAAAATGGGCTGCATTTGATGAGAATGGAATTGCTCTTTCATTTCAAAAAGTAACAAAAGATCGCTGGAAAGTAAATACAAAAGGTAGTTCCAAATTGCATATTAAATATAATTATTATGCAGCCGAACTCAATGCAGGCTCCACTTTTTTAGATGTCTCTCAATTGTATATGAATCCTGTTAATTGTTGTGTATATATTCCGGAACGTATTAACGAATCCTGTGAACTTGCTTTGCAATTGCCTGTTGATTATAAAATAGCTATTGGTTTGCCCTCTTCAACATTTTGTAAGGAAAGGGTAGGATGGAGGTGTTTTCATGCAAACAGTTTTCACGATTTGGCTGATTCTCCATTCATTGCATCTAATTGCATGCAACACCAAAAAATTACCTGTGCAAATACAGATTTTAATTTCTGGTTTCAGGGCGAATGTAAACCTGATTGGGGAAAACTTTCAACTGATTTTATGAAGTTTTGTAATCATCAATTGGAGATGATGCAACAAGCTCCTTTTAAATCCTATCATTTTTTCTTTCAGATTCTTCCAACAAAAATATATCATGGCGTTGAACATACAACAAGTACTGTTATTGCATTAGGTCCCGGATACAATCTGATGAAAGGAGAGTTGTATGAAGATTTATTAGGCGTAAGTTGTCACGAATTATTTCATGCCTGGAACGTTAAAACGATACGCCCTATTGAAATGCAACCCTATGATTATACTAAAGAAAATTATTCAAAACTTGGTTATGTCTGCGAAGGGGTTACCACCTATTATGGTGATTATTTGTTATTTCGTTCAGGTGTATTTAATGAAGATCAATATTTTCAAACCTTTGCAGAGCGATTACAAAAACACGAAGATAATTTTGGTCGTTTCAATTTATCCGTTGCTGATTCATCCTTTGATACCTGGTTAGACGGATATACTCCCGGGATCCCTAATCGCAAAACAAATATTTATGATGAAGGTTGTTTGTTAGCATTTGCAACAGATATGTTTATTCGAAAAAGCACGAACAATGAAAGATCACTGGATGATGTAATGCGTTATTTGTTTACCGAATTTGCCTTAAAAGGGAAAGGATATTCTGATATGGATTATAAAGGTGTTATTGAGCACTTTGCCAACAAATCATATGATGAAATATTCAATTACATTAATTGTCCGGTGGATTATGAGCCAATATTAAAAGAAGCAATGAATTATATCGGCTGCGAATTTATTAAATCCTCCTCCCCTAAATTTAATGAACATGCACTAGGTATGAAAGTGAATGAAGTTGCAGGAGTTTGTAAAGTAACATCTGTTTATCCGCGTTCCATTGCTGATTTAGCAGGAATACATAATAATGATGATATTTTAGTAGTGAATAACATCCAAATCAAACCCGATGGTTCGGGGACAAATTTCACTGAATGGTGCAACTATTTTGGAAATGCTCCATTGCATATAACTTTTGCTTCCAATGGAATTGTTAAACAAGCAGAACTTATTCCTAAGCTTAACAATTATTATAAAATTGTTAAGATGCAGAAGAATTCAGCAGCGAATGAACTTCAAAAAAATAATTTTGAAAAGTGGAGTAAAAATAAATTTTAATGAAAAAATTAATTATGGAAGAATCAGGATCAATTAATGAACAAGAAATAAAAAAACGACCTTTATCACTATCTGTATTGTGCATCCTGACTTTTATTTTTTCAGGACTTACCTGTTTTTCTTCTCTTTTTATTCCCGTTTTTTCTGACCTTATGGTCGATCTTTTAAAATCTAATCCTGATTACGATGAAGCAGTAAAGGCTGAAACAATTCGTTTAATAAAAGCAGGATGGGGATATTACTCAGTTAATTTTCTACTTTCCTTTTTTTCTTTGACCGGTGCTATTTTAATGTGGAAACTAAAAAAGATAGGATTCCATTTTTATGCATTATCCAATTCCGCTTTATTATTTGTACCGTCACTTTTTTTGGGAATAACTATAAGTTGGTTCGGTATTTTTTTTGCTGCAGGTTTAATAGCATTATATGCCTTTCATTTAAAAGAGATGACATAAAAGCAAATTCCTTGAGTTGTTAACAAACTTTTTTGATCTTTGAGGTGTTGAGAATCAAATGTTTACTGCCTCTTTACTGTCTTTAATTAGCGTAATATGAGTCCATATTTGTTAATAAAATGCGATAAACAAATTTTGTCCGCCTTGATTTTTTCGTTTATTTAGCATTTAGAACACAAAATAAATTATAAACTAAAAATTAAAATTATGGAAGAAACAAACACAGGTGCTGCAATGCCAGCAAAAAGACCAACATTTTTAACAGTATTATGTATCCTATCATTTGTAGGTATTGCATTTAGTTTGATTGGTGGGATTATGAACTACTTTACATATTCAACATTGGCAAGTGCCGGTAGTATGTTAGGTGATATGAGTTCTGAAGGTGGAAAAGAAATGGGTGCAGCAATGAATGCAATGGCTGATGTTATGGGAATGGACTATGGCAAAATGGCGATGGTTGCATTAATTCAGGCATTGTTAAATATTCCTATTTTAATTGGAGTTTTAATGATGTGGAAACAAAAGAAAACAGGTTTTTATGTTTACGCTGCTTTTGAAATCATTCAACCTGCATTACCATTAATTATGGGATTAGGTTTAGTTGGTGGAATCATGGCAACAGTAGGTTTAATTTTCGGAGTTGTATTTGTTGTGCTTTATGGTTTGAATTTAAAACATATGTCATAATTAATAAATTAAGAAAAAATAAAAAATCCCGGGTAAATTTTACCTGGGATTTTTTTTATGAAAAACTTTTCAAATTGAATTTTCAAACTAATACCATTAGCTTATATAAAATATACCAATTATTTCCCTCTCTTTCGGAAAGGGATTAAGGCTGAGGTCAGAAAAAAAACTGTTTTATTTAAGCTAATGGTATAACTATTTCACAGCAATTACGCTTATTTCTACATTAACATTCAATGGAAGTTTTGATACTTGAACCGTTTCTCTTGCCGGAAAACCTGCCTGTCCGGCAGGTAGGTCGTTTTTAAAAAAAGATCCATACATTTCGTTAACAATTGCAAAATTATTCATATCGGTTAAAAAAATAGTGGTTTTTACAACATGTGTAAAATCCATTCCCGCTTCAGTCAAAATAGCTTGCACATTTTCCATTACCTGTTTTGTCTCCGATTTTATATCGCCAAGAATTAATTCTCCTGAAGCAGCATTTTTACCTACTTGTCCGCTTACATAAAGCGTGTTGCCTGTTAGTACTGCTTGACTGTATGGCCCAATTGGGACGGGTGCATTTTTTGAGGTGATTATCTTTTTCATTTAATCTACGAATTACGAATTTAAAACGAATGTACGAATATTTACTTTTTGCGAAAATACAAACCAATATGAGATAGTAGTTGATGAAATGTAAAATATATTTTCAATGAAACTCCCAACCCCAAATTCGTAACAATTCGTTGTCAGGCGAAGGTGCAGAATTCTAAGAGGGCTGGTCACCCTGAGTTTGTCGAAGGGGTGGGAAAGCCTACACACATGTTTCGACAAACTCAACATGACCGCACACGATTCAAGTTGGTCACCCTGAGTAAAGTCGAAGGGCTTATTTCGTAGATCTATTTGTAGTCGTACCAATCTTTTCTTCTGCTTAATTTAAGATCTTTTAACGTAGCTGATTTTACATTAATATCAAGTGAAAAGCTTTGGCGGAATCCAAAGGGAACCCAGTTAAAATGCATTTCCCAGCAATGCAGGTCACGATAAATATTTACTGATGTCAAGGTTAATTTTTTTGTTGTAAAATCATAACCGGATGTTAAACTGAGCTTCCATTTTTTTGTTAAGCTTAGATCACCATTAAAAGTTGCTGACTGCGTGACCTCATCTTTTGTAAGTGCCTGTTTAATATAATTAAGGTTATAATATATATTAAGGTTCCATGGAATATTAAAATCAACATAGGCATCAGGGTGTGAATTAATATAATCTAACTCATCCTGGGTTGCAACAGGACTTGTTTTTGGGGCTTTCGTTTTTTCTTTGCTATGCAAGTTTGTACTTACAGAAAGATTTCCGGATGTTAATCGCCCAATACGGTCGTTTTCAAGTTCAAAATATTCAATTCGTTCTCCCACAGAGTTGATCTGATAAGGATCGAGGACAGCCGAAGCATTGACATCAATAATTTTAAAAAGTTTTGTGCGGCCGTTTAAATTAATAACGGACCAGTTGTAATTTTTTACCGAAGCATTATAATAAAATGAAAACCCGAAATTGTCTATCAACGAAACTTTCTTGAAAACTGCTCCTGAATCACTCTGGCTTTTTATTTTGGCTTCCAACGTGTTATTTAAACTAAAAGAGATCAATCCTGATTTTCCGGGAGGAGGGGTGCCATAAATAGCATTTCCAAAAATTGAATATTGTTCCGTTCTTCCGGTTTTATCCACTTGAACATTTTTATAGTATCCATATTGACTTTCACTGAAATCAGGCCGGTAACTGGCAGAAAGAGTTGGTGTGGCCACATGCCTGATTTGTTTCAAATGTTTTGTTCTGAAAAAATAATCACCATACAAATTCGTACTCAATCCTGCTGAAAAGCTGTATTCATAAGCCAGTTTTGCACCAGGGATCGTATCAATAAACAGTGGAGTTACATTGGGATCATAAATTTTATTGATCGTTTTAAAATACATTGAGCTGGATGTATTGATGCTTGGAGTAAGCGTAAAGTATTTCAAGAGATTAAATGAAGTGCTTATTGGAACGGCAACATGTACTCCATTTTGCATGTGTTTTAAGGTTTTACTTGTAAAAAGTAAGGAGTCGTATGTGTTAATAACATTGCTGGCATTTGCAGATGGACTTATTCCAATTTTATCATACCATTTATTGCTAATACTATTTTTATTTTTGAAAGGATAAACACGATTCATTGTTAGTGCCAATTCCGGCAAACTAATATCAATTTTTTTTGTGATTGTATTTTGGCTATGACGCGCATTGGCCGAAAAGTTAAAGGGCGTTCCGGTAAATGTTTTAGAATAAGAAATGTTCGATGAAAAGGTATTTGATAGGTAATCCCCGGTTGCACCGCCATTGTATCTGTAATAAGAACTGCTTCCTGCATTTACATTTGCCGAAAAACGACTGCTGGGGTTGGATTTTGTGTCTTGAGAATGGTTCCAGCGAACAAAAAAATCGTTTCGGGTGGTTGAATTAGGCAAAGCCAGGTCACCATCGATCATTCGCGAATAGTTAATGTTTAAGCCTCCATAATAGCGATACCGCATTTTGTAATTGCTATTCGCTTTTACTCCAAAACTTCCGTTTGAATATACATCAGCACGTAAAGCAAGATCAACATATTCACTCATTCCAAAATAAAAACCACCATCTTTCAGAAAAAATCCCCAATTGTTCGATTCCCCATATGTGGGAAGTAGTATTCCCGAAGTCCTTCCCTTTTTATTAGGAAAGTATCCGAAAGGAATAGCTAATGGGGTTGGGATATCTGCTATCCAAAGTTCGGCAGGTCCTGTAATTATTTTATCTTCAGGAATAACTTTAATTTTTTTAGCGCCAATATAATAATGAGGATGTTCCAGATCGCAGGTTGTATATTTCCCACGAGCTACGTAATAAATGTTGTTGGTGTCTTTTTTTATATCATGTCCATGTATATAACCATCACCCTGTTGTGTAATAACATCTTTTATTTTACCTTTTTTTGTTTTAAAATTATAATAGATCTCCCCGGCATTAAATTTTTCACCTCCCTGCTCTGAAATTGGCTTTTGAACTATGTTCCCTGCACTGTCCTGAATTCCTTTTGAATATAAAAGGTTTTTGCCATAATCCAATTCGATATATCCTGCTTCCAGTTTCATATCTTCATAAACTACGATAGCATGATTATATAGGTACACTTTTTGATGCTCCATGTCGAGTACCATGGAGTCGGTTGCACTATAGGTAACTTTTTCCTTTAGAAAAGAATTATCATTTAGTGATTTTTTAATTGTGTCGGCAACAGCTTGTTTAATTCCAGAAGTTGTGGTATTTGCTGTTTTTATTGTTGCATCGGTTCGTGTATCTGTTTGGAATACAGTTGCAAAGTTTGTTTCGGTTATTAACAAACTTAGGAGGAAAAAAAGTATTTTTATAAGGCTTCTAGGCAACTTTTACTGTTATTTTTGCTTTATATTAAAATTTAAGGCTCAAAACTAACTAAAAAAAAACAAAAAGCTTTGTCGTTTGTATAGTTTGCAAACATTTAATTGTTGTAAAAATAAAATGCAATTAACATTAAAAAGATTGAAAAACCCGTTCAGCATATCTCTTTTATTAATAAGCTGTTTTTTGGTGAGCTCCTTCTCCCCAAAATTCAAGCCAGTATTTGCAGTTAAAACAGTGGTGATTGATGCAGGACATGGCGGTAAAGATCCCGGATGCCATGGTAGTAAATACAAAGAAAAAGATATAGCACTTGCAGTCGCGCTAAAACTTGGAAAATACCTGGAGGATAATTTTAAAGATGTGAAAGTAATTTATACCCGAAAAACAGATGTATTTGTTGATTTACAGGAACGTGCTAACATTGCTAACCGTGCAAAAGCGGATTTGTTCATTTGTATTCATTGTAATTCAGCATGTGTGAGAGATAAGAAACTGAAACGGGATGTTTGCAGGGATCAGGTGTGTGGAGCAGAAACGTATGTAATGGATATTAAAAATGAAAAAGGGAAATCAGATGTTGCCAAACGTGAGAATTCAGCTATTTTGCTGGAAGATGATTATGTAAAGAAATATGATGGTTTTGATCCGAATTCAGATGAATCCTATATCATCATGAGTATGTTTACCGATACCTATGTGAATCAAAGTTTAAGCTTCGCTTCAAAAGCCCAGAAACAATACAACACTAAAGCCGGCAGGATAGATAAAGGTGTGAAACGAGCAAGCTTATGGGTTCTTTGGCGCACTTATATGCCAAGTGTATTAACTGAAATAGGATATTTGTCGAATCTTCAGGAAGAGCAATTTTTGGGTTCTTCAAAAGGACAGGATTATATTGCATCAGGACTTTTTAGAGCATTTAGGGAATATAAGGACGAGGTGGAAGGAATCTCAAAAAAATATGATGATGACTTTGAAAACCAAAAGCCCTTTAAAATGGATAAACAGGATTCATTAGAGGTAAAGGAGTTAAAAAAATCCAATCACCAGGAAATACCGGATAGTGCGATTGTAAGAAAGGTAAATGAGACTAAAATTAATAAGGAGGATGATAAGATAAAAAATTCAGATTCAAAAAAGGATACCAGCATTTCCATTAAAAAAGATAGTAAAGTAAATACAATAGAAGATCCTGAAATTGTTGAAAAAAACAACCGGAAATCCGAAATAGTATATAAAGTGCAATTGTTATCATCTGATAAAAAGCTCCTTTTTGATTCTGACAAATTAAAGATCATTGATAAGCCGGGAGAATATATGGATAAAGGAGTTTACAAATATACTGCGGGTGAATTTATTGATAAAAAGGATGCAATAGAACTTCAAAGCCAATTGCGAAAAAATGGTTTCAAAGATGCTTTTGTTATCGCAATGCAGGGTGGAAAAAGAATTCCTCTCAAATAATTCCAATATTTCATTAAATTTGCCTCACAACTAATAAAATTAATTTTGAAACTATCGAAAGAAGTCAGAGTAGGAATAATCACTACTATTGCCATTGGCTGTTTTATTTATGGTTTTAATTTTCTAAAAGGAAGAAATTTTTTCTCTCATCAACGCGTTTTTTATGCGGTTTATTATGATATTGACGGCTTAGTGGATGGAAATCCATTAATGATAAACGGGTTTAAAGTAGGAATAGTCAGTGACATAAAATTATCTGCTGATACCTCCCGTAGAGTTATCGTTACCTTATTGTTAGATGATGAAGTTGAAGTGCCAAAAAGTACAATAGCGAAAGTTATCAGTTCAGATATTTTGGGCTCAAAAGCGGTTCAGTTAGTTTTGGGTCATGGAACAGACTATGCAAAAGTAGGTGATACATTGCAATCTGCTCAGGAAGATAATTTAAAACAAGCTGTAAATAAAACCATTGCTCCTTTACAAAAAAAAGCAGAAGGATTAATTGCTTCAATCGATTCGGTGATGATAGTTGTTCAGCAAGTTTTTAATGAAAGCGCCCGCCAAAATCTTGCTAAAAGTTTCGAAAGTATTAAAGGTGCGATCACTTCATTACAAACCACTTCATTCCGTTTAGATACTTTAGTTGTAACAGAAAGATATAAGATCTCAGAAATACTTACAAAAATTAATCAGCTTGCCACGATGCTTGGAAATAATAGCGATAAACTTTCTAATGTGATTAATAATTTTTCAAACATTAGTGATTCACTTGCAAAATCAAATTTAACATCCGCAATAAATAATGCAGACATAGCTTTGGGACAGGCATCCGGCATTATGACAAAAATAAATACCGGACAGGGCTCTTTGGGATTGCTTGTAAATAATGATAGCCTGTATCGCAAACTTGATAAATCTGCCGATGATTTAGATAAATTATTGAAAGATGTGCGTCTTAATCCTAATCGTTATATAAACATCAGGAATAAACGCAAAAATTATAAAGAATAATACTTTTTTATTATGATCTCAACCATCGTTTTTATTCTGCTGGTAATTGCAGGAACGGCTTTTTTTACCATCAATACACTTAAAGTAAAACGTAATATTTATCTTGGAAAGGACCTGAATCGAAAGGATAATTCCGCAGAACGATGGAAAATAATGACACTGGTTGCACTTGGCCAGAAAAAAATGTTTTCAAGACCTGTTCCTGCCCTGCTACATTTGTTTTTATATGCAGCATTTGTTATTACACAAATCGAATTAATTGAAATTTTTGCTGACGGAACGATGGGAAGTCATCGGATTTTTCGTCCTTCTTTAGGCGGTTTTTATACATTCATGATAAGCTTTATTGAAATTTTATCAGTATTGGCTTTCATCGGTACGATCGCATTTTTAGCAAGACGTAATTTATTGAAAGTACCACGCCTGGCACAAAGTGAATTAAATGGCTGGCCGAAAATGGATGCCAATATAATTTTACTGGCGGAAATTACACTGATCTGTTGTATTTTTATGATGAACGGAGCTGATGAGGTGCTCTATTCGCAAGGTTTATCACATGCTCAAAATTTAGGAGACTCTTCTTTAGGATTTTCAATCAGCAGCATTATCGGGCCAATTTTATTTGGCGGTTTTTCTGAACATGCTTTGCATATAATTGAAAAAATAGGATGGTGGGGACATATCATCATGGTGTTTGGTTTCCTTAATTATTTGCCTTATTCAAAACATTTCCATCTTTTATTGGCATTTCCAAATACTTTTTTTTCAAACCTGAATCCGAAAGGACAATTAACCAATTTAGAATCGGTAACAAATGAAGTGAAAGCAATGATGGATCCTTCATTTGCGCCTCCTGTTGCCGACCCAAATGTGACCATGCGTTTTGGTGCAAAAGATGTTACCGATCTAACCTGGAAACAATTATTGGACGCGTACACGTGTACAGAGTGTGGGCGCTGCACTTCATCCTGCCCTGCAAATATTACAGGCAAATTATTATCACCACGAAAAATAATGATGGACACACGTGATCGGTTAGTAGAAGTTGGAAAAAATAGGGATGCCAACAAAGGTGAATTTAAAGATGATGGAAAAGCACTACTAGGTGATTATATTACGGCTGAAGAATTATGGGCATGTACATCCTGTAATGCATGTGTTCAGGAATGTCCTGTTAATATTGACCCATTGAGTATAATAATTGAAATGCGAAGATTTATTGTGATGGAACAAAGTGCTGCACCAACTGAATTGAACATGGTGTTTACAAATATGGAAAACAATGGTGCTCCATGGCAATTTTCTCAAGCTGATCGCTTGAATTGGAAAAATGAATAAAAGACCTCTCCCCTTAATCCCTCTCCCTTAATAGAGGGCAATGTCATATGATAAGGTAGAATTATTATATTTGTAAAATGGAACTAATAGAAATTACAAAAAAACTGAATAC
>Ga0156174_1085_pt1 | contig 13878 bp, 8 predicted proteins | sample RifCSPlowO2_12_FD_107827 | JGI IMG/M metagenome (GOLD analysis project Ga0156174, IMG submission 107827) | Bacteroidetes bacterium RIFCSPLOWO2_12_FULL_35_15
AGTTCCATTTTACAAATATAATAATTCTACCTTATCATATGACATTGCCCTCCAAAGGAGAGGGTTTTGTAATAAAAAAAGGCTTCCCGTTTCTGGAAAGCCTTTTTAAAATTTGATTTTAAATATGTTGATTCAAGGGCTTTCCATAAATTAAATACACATCATGCAACACATCATGGTGTTGTTGATTGTATTCAAAATATTTTTTGCCTTGTTGTTCATTTTTTCAATTATTGCGCTGCAAATATAAGTGAGAAATTTTTAAACTACCTAATTTATTTTTTATAAAAACTTAGTTGACAATCAATTTCCCAATACCAACAACGCTTTCAACACTATAAATTTTATAAAAATAAATTCCATTTTCCAATCCATTTCTTGAAATTGTAAATTGTTTTGTGGAAATATCATTAATGGATTTTAATTTTTTCCCTAGTACATCGAATAATTCAAATGAGTATTTTTCAGTTGCTTTTTCTGATTGAATTACGAATGTGGTGTTATCAGAAAATGGATTTGGATAAACAGAAATCACTTTGCTATCGCTTACAATTTGCTCTATTCCTGTAGGATCCATAATAGTATTTATAACCGTATTTGTAACAACAGCTGCATTAAAATCGAAATAAATATTTGCGGTATTTTTTATTTGTGTTCCATATGGAAGTAATTTTTGTCGCTTCACTCTAAATGTGATCGCACCATGACTAGCAGCTTCGTTACTTGTGCTGTCCGCCAAATAAATATTATAAAAATTAAATTTTACTACTCCTAAAGCAATCCACTGAGGAGAAACAGTATGGCTTGAACCAACAATCTCTAAACTGCTTGGAATAATATCAGAATCAAGCGTGTCAATTATGCTGATGTTGTAGGCAACAGCAGTTCCTGTATTTTGAAAATGAACGGTATATGTTAAAATTGTATCACTTAATTGATCAATGCCTCCTGTCGCACCAATTCCTTTTGGAGATACTTCTTTAAAATTAGGATCGTATGAATTTACAACCGGTAAACAAAAAGAATAATCATTATTTGAAGGATTAAGATCTGCTGCCGGAACATTTGTTAATACTCTAAAACATAAATTATCTCCACTAATTACTGTTGCATTTGGAGTCAAATGAACATTAGCAAAAAAACTGTTCCAGTATCCTCCTGCTGTTAAATTGGTAAGATTCGCATAGTTCCAGATTAATGTATCGCCACTAACTGTTGGTGCAGGTACCGAACTTAATGCAGGATTATATACTACCCGATTATCTAAAACCAATTTTAATTGTCCGGATGCTAAATCGCAACCGGTATTGCTTACAGATGGGAACATATAAAAAGGCACATTCGGACGAACAATCCCAGATGAACCTGCAGTACACTGAACATCCACATTACTGGTACATTGTAATGAAAAATCTACATTGCTTTGTGGCAATGTAGTAAAAGAATATACTACAGGAGAACATGCTGTAGAAGGAAAAATAAATTGATAGTTGGAAGGAATTGAAACAGAATAATCTGTCATCCATGTTTGTTGAACGTTCATAGTATATAGTCCTGAACCGTCTGAATATGCTGAAGAACTTGTAGAAGACATAGACGGACTATTAAGATTCGAGTTGCTCATCACAGGAATAGATGATAATGCATCATCAGCAACATTGAACGCGCAATTTGTATTATTATCAATATAAACTCGCCCGGTAACAGATGCATATAAACATGGATTACTCACAGGCAACATATAAAAATTATTAATATTATAAACGGTATCGGTACCTGAAATAACTTTTACGGTAGGGCCAAAAAAATTGGCATTTCCGCCCGCCAGTTGATCATCTGTGATCATCATGTTATAAATGGGCACTGGCAAATTAACATACCAGGGATTTGCCCCTGTTGTGTTTACATCCGAAATAATTAATGAACCTGAATTTTGATCTTTAATTTTCACCGAATCGCCCATAAAAGAATTGGAAATAGTTATGCTGTACATTAAATTACAGGTTGAACCACATATATTAAAATCATGATACATGGATGGCTGTGGCATTACATTGATATCCCCTTGCGAATACTGCGCTTTTGCTCCAACAGATAGGACGCAAACTACTAGAATAAGGTAAAGTTTTTTCATACGTGGTTTTTTATTTGTTTGTATTAAAAGGATAAACTAATTAGAGTAAATGTGTTTCTTGCTCTTTGATGTTTATTTTTGAATAGAGGTTGCATTTAGAAAATCCGTAACGCTCAAATCTACATCTTTATAGTTGCCATTGATCACCTGCTTTTTAAATATCAACACCCCTTCCAGAGGGATAAATTATCATAAAAAATGTTCCTCATTTTTTGACTTTAAACAAATACTAAAATTTTATTCTACCAGACAATTAAAAAAATAAAATAGTTGACAAGAGGCTTTATAAAATTAAGCGATCTAACTGAAAATCAATGCCTTTGTGGCAGAGCCTAACAAATGTTTTAAATAAGCAAGCTCCATTTTTGAATTATTCTGCGACTTCATCCTTTTTTAAATAACAAATAAAGATAAATAACGTTAAACAAAATACATTGGCACATCGTTTGAAAGGTATTTGTTGTATAATTTAAACTAAATCTCATGAAAAAGTTCATTTTAATTGGATCAATAGCAGTGATAGCAGGTGCGGCTGGATTATCCTTCCAAATAGAAAAGCCTTTGCCTCAGATTACCAACGACATTCCGGGCAAAGAGCTTCCTGTTATTAATAATGAAGCTTTTAAACGTGGCGAATTGCTTTCGTACCGCTTGCATTATGGAATTATGGATGCCGGAATAGCTACTCTTGTTATTACAGATGAAGAAAAAGAAATAGCAGGACGTAAAACCTTGCACGTAGTTGGCTTAGGAGTTTCAAAAGGAACATTTGACTGGTTTTTTAAAGTACGCGATCGTTACGAAACCTATATTGATGAAAAATCAATCGTTCCCTGGCTTTTTGTAAGACATGTGGATGAAGGTGGTTACCGTTTTGATCAAAATTATGTTTTTAACCACTATAGCGAAAAAGTAAACGTTGGAAACGGTGAAGTTTTTCCTATTGAACCAAATATGCAGGATATGTTATCGGCATTCTACAATGCACGATCAATGGATTTTTCAAATGCAAAAATTGGCAATGTTTATTCAATTAACTGTTTTATGGACAAAGAAGTCTGGCCTTTAAAAATAAAATTTATGGGTCGCGAAAATGTAACTACTGATGTTGGAACATTCAAATGTTTAAAATTTTGTCCGATCGTACAAAAAGGTAGAATTTTTAAACATGAAGAGGATCTTAAAGTTTGGATCTCTGATGATAAAAACCATATTCCGGTAAAAGGACAAGCTAATATAATAGTGGGTTCAGTAAAAGTTGAATTAGCTAAATATTCTGGTCTTGCAAATCCTGTTGCGAAAGTGGATTAAGTAAATACATTAAAAAAATTATAGCCCCGATTCAAAAATTGAGTCGGGGCTTTTTTATTTAGTGTCTTATTTAAGAGCCGGTTTAAATTTTTTAAAATAATTTTATAGTATTAAAGAGTCATTCCGACTAATTCGGCTTTGCTCAATTTAAACTCTGCGGAGGAATCTTTATATTTATTAGCACAATACCAAATGAGTAAAAAGATTTCTCCGCTACGGTCGAAATGACAAAAAAATTAAAAACCGTGTTTTACGAAAATTTAAAAGTATCTAAAAAAAATTTATAATAATTACTGCTTTTAATTATCTTGCAACTCAAATTTTAAAAAGATAAAATAAATGGAGTTAAAACCGGAAATCATTGAAAAAATAAAATTACTGGATGAAAAATATCAATCAATGGGACAAGATCTTTCATCTTACCTTGATGGTTTGCTATATGCTGATTATTTAACCTATTGGGACTACATTCACCTCGACACCTTAATGAGCCTGCAAACACCAAAAACAAATATTCCTGATGAAGAAATTTTTATCATGTATCATCAGATCACCGAGCTTTATTTTAAACTTAGTTTGCACGAATACAATCAACTTGCAGAAAGAGAAAATCTGGATGTTAAATTTTTTACTGATCGCATAACACGTATCAATCGTTATTTCGAAGGACTCATCACCTCATTTGATATTATGGTGGATGGAATGGATCCGAAACAATTTTTAAAATTCAGAATGAGTTTATTGCCTGCAAGTGGTTTTCAATCGGGACAATACCGTATGATTGAGATTTGTTCAACCGCGTTTAAAAATCTTGTTGCAAAAGACATTCGCGATTCATTTAGTAATGATGTAAATGATGTACAAATTGAAAAAATGTATGAACACATTTATTGGAAAGCAGGTGCAACAGAACTTGCAACAGGTAAAAAAACATTAACGCTTGTTCAGTTTGAAGAAAAATATTCAAAACAATTTATTGAACTTGCAAAAAAATTCAAGCAAAAAAATTTATGGGCCCTCTATAAATCACTACCGGAAGCGGATCAAAAAAATGAGAAATTAATTCTGGCACTTCGTCAGATGGATGTGAATGTAAATGTAAATTGGGTGCTATCACATTATAAATCCGCTGTTCGTTATCTGCAAAAAGATCCTGAAGATATTGCTGCAACAGGTGGTACAAACTGGCAAAAATATCTGCCCCCACGTTTCCAAAAACGTATTTTTTATCCTGAATTATGGAATGAAAATGAACTTGCCGAGTGGGGGAAAAATTGGGTGAAAAGTGTTGTGTTTAATCAGTAAAATTTATTTATTTGTCATCTTCACCTTTTCGACAACGCTATAACTATCTATCCAAAGGTGTTCGAAATCTTTTAAGATTTTTTATCCTGTCCTTTTTGCTTGATCAAAAAGAACGAAAAAATCAAGAACAAACGATTGCTCCACACAGGCAACACGACATCGCGTTTGTTCAATCCTCACACACTCGTTCCTGATTAAATTTTGCACAAAGAGAATTGCAGAGGTGCGTAGATGTCCACAAAAAAGGGCGAACTGGCGCAAAAACAGCTATTACGCGAAAGACTAATGGATTTGGAACGAATTTGATTTATGCGTTGGGTTACTAATTACTATTTCTGATTCATCACATCCGTTTGCCGAAGGATGGATTCATCATGGATCAGTTGGTAGATCCCTTTGATAAAATCTTCACGAAGCCCAAGTTGATTAGCTGTTTCGAGGCTTGATTCAACCAGTTTTGCCCAATGAGATACTTGTAAAATGGTGATATTATTATCGCGTTTATATTCTCCTATCTCTGTAGAAATAGCCATCCGCTTGGCAAGCAATTCTAACAGATCCGCATCTAATTTCCCAATAACCGAACGTAATTCATCCAACTTTGTCTGTAACTCTCTGCTTTCAATGGATGCAGAACGTATTTTTAAATCACTTACAATTGATTTTAATTCAGCAGGAGTAACTTGTTGTTTTGCATCGCTCAATGCAACCTTAGGGTTTCTATGAGTTTCGATCATCAAGCCATCCATTTCCATATCCATAGCTTTTTGGGCGATATATGGAATAAGCTCCGGTGTTCCGCCTATATGTGATGGATCGCAGATCATTGGTAAATCGGGACAAGCAGCTTTTAATTCAATTGCCAATTCCCATTTAGGTGAATTCCGGAATGGTCCGTTATCGTACGAATTAAAACCACGGTGAATGGCAGCAATTTTTTTTATTCCCGAATTATTTATTCGCTCCAAAGCTCCGGCCCATAATTGCAGATCAGGATAAATAGGATTTTTAACAAATATCGGAATGTCAACACCTTTCAATGCATCTGCAATTTCCTGAACAGAAAAAGGGTTTACGGTAGTACGTGCCCCAATCCATAAAATATCTATTCCATGTTTTAAACACTCTTCCACATGAGCTGCATTTGCAACTTCTGTTGCGGTGAGCAATCCTGTTTCTTTTTTTACAGCTTGCATCCATTGCAAACCAATATTTCCGATGCCTTCAAAAGCATTCGGACGCGTACGCGGTTTCCAGATCCCTGCTCTGAAAATACTGTTGGGATAAATGGCAGCAATTTGTTTAGCCGTGTCCAGCATCTGCTCTTCGCTTTCGGCACTGCACGGACCTGCAATAAGCAATGGCTTTGCAAAATCCGGGAACCAATCTTTAATTGGCGTTATTTGAAGTTGTAATTTCAATTTTATTTTTAACTAAAAACTCCCGCAAAGTTACGGGAGTTTTTTAAACGGTTATTTTTATTTTAAAATTACCAACCTAAGATCCATGCAAACATTAATGGTGCGACAATAGTAGCATCGCTTTCTACAATAAATTTAGGAGTATCGATATCTAATTTCCCCCAGGTGATCTTTTCGTTAGGAACGGCACCGGAATAAGAACCATAACTGGTTGTTGAATCAGAGATCTGGCAGAAATAACTCCAGAACGGCACATCGTGCATTTCCATATCCTGGTAAAGCATTGGAACCACACAAATCGGGAAATCACCTGCAATACCACCACCAATTTGAAAGAAACCGATCCCTTTTCCACCTGAATTTTTGGGGTACCAATCAGCTAACCAAGCCATGTATTCAATACCAGACTTCATGGTAGAGGCTTTAATTTCTTTTTTAATTACATAGGAGGTAAAAATATTTCCCATGGTAGAATCTTCCCAACCCGGCACCACAATTGGCAAATTACGTTCTGCAGCAGCCAGCATCCAGGAATCTTTCGGATCGATCTCATAATATTGTTTCAGCTCACCACTCAACAAAATCTTATACATGTATTCATGCGGGAAATAACGTTCACCGGCAGTATCAGCATCTTTCCAGATTTTATGAATGTGTTTTTGTAATCTGCGGAAGGCTTCTTCTTCAGGAATACATGTATCTGTAACACGATTGAAATGGTTATCCAATAATTCCCTTTCCTCCTGAGGTGACAGGTCACGATAATTAGGCACACGCTTATAATGGCTATGTGCAACGAGGTTCATAATATCTTCTTCCAGATTAGCTCCTGTACAGGAAATAATATCAATTTTCCCCTGACGGATCATTTCTGCCAATGATTTACCTAACTCGGCAGTGCTCATGGCACCTGCAAGGGTAACCATCATTTTACCACCTTCGGTTAAATGTGTTTCATAGCCTTTTGCGGCATCAACCAATGCTGCGGCATTAAAGTGTTTATAATGTTTTTCAATAAAATTTGAAATAGGTCCTTTGCTCATATCATATATATTTTAAAAATTTGCTGCAAAAGTAAAATTAATTAAAAACAAAAAGCAAAAGATGTTAAAATTCTGTTATCCATTGGTATTTTACTTATTGAGGTTCCGATAGCAATGGGGATACTGTTTGTATGTTATTTTTGCCAAATTGCTTTCTTTTCAAGAACTTGTTAAATTTCTGTTAAGTCCTCATTATTTGTTAATTACTAATTTTTGAGTTGTTATCAATAGAAATATTTTTTACATTTGCAATATCATTTATCAATGAAGTGAATACCCTACAGGATTTTGAATTTCAAACAAAGATCCGAAACCGCTTCCACAAAAAATAAAAAACAATAACCTAAATAATTAAACAAATGAAAAAACTTTTACTTTCAGTTTTTGCTTTAACAACTTATGTAAGCGTAAACGCACAGTGTAATGAACTTTTTATTTCCGAGTATGTTGAAGGAAGCGGGAACAACAAGGCACTTGAAATTTTCAATCCTACTCCCAATCCAATTAATTTAAACAATCAATATCGTTTAATACGTTACAATAACGGAACATCAGCAGCATCAGGTGAAGCTAATTCGCAGGCTATGATTAATTTAGGCTCTCCTGTAATAGCATCAGGTCAATCTTGGGTGATTGTAATTGACAAACGAGATCCTGCACAACCTTGTCCCGGGAATGAGTGTGCTGTAGATTTAGCATTACAAGCAAAGGCTGATACTTTCCTTTGCCCTACTTACGCTGTAAGTTATACAATGTATTTTAATGGAAATGATGCTTTATCATTACAGAAGACAATAAATGGAGGTGCTACCTGGAATTATGTGGATATTTTTGGAATGATGGGCGATGCGGCAATGGTAACCGGTACAGCCTGGAGCGATGCATTCCCTTATGATGGCTCTGCTGGAGCTTGGTGGACTATTGATCAGACTTTGGTTCGTAAACCGGGAGTATTGCAAGGCGTTACTGTAAATCCATCTCCTGAATTTATTGTAACTACAGAGTGGGATTCATTACCTAAAAACACATATACAGGTTTGGGTCAACACACTTGCAACTGCCCTACAGCATCTGTAAATGAAATTGAGAATTCCGTTTCTGTTACTATTTTCCCAAATCCTGTCAATACAGATCATTTCAATATCTCTTCAACTGAAGCAATCGAATTTGTTGAAATTTATAATACAATCGGACAACAAGTAATTCATAAAAATGGTAATAAAACAGACAAAGGTATGTTTGTTGAAACGGGCAATCTAGCTAAAGGGGTATATATTGTAAAGGTATCCTTTGCAAAAAACAAAATATCGGTAGTGAAACTTTCCATACAATAATCAGGCATTCATAAAAAACATCCTGCTTTTAAAGCGGGATGTTTTTTTATCTTAAAATCCAATGAAACAATTTCTATTTCTTATTTCATTCATTTGGTTTAGTGCGATTGCATTTTCCCAAAACACCAGCGAAATCAAAGGCACAATAAAAGATGCCACTACAGGTGAAACTATAATTGGAGCAAGTGTATTAATCGCTGAAGGGAAAGGTGTTAGTACAGATATTAATGGTAATTATACTTTAAAGCTAGATTCGCTTGGACAATACACATTAACGGTTTCATATGTCGGCTATGAAGTGCAAAAATTAAAAATTAAAGCAAGCGGAAAACCACAAACCATTAATTTTTCCCTTCAAACTAAAACATTAGATGAAGTTGAAGTAGTGGCAGATGTGGCAAAAACCCGCGAAACTCCCATTGCTTTTTCTAATATTTCTACAAAACAAATTCAGGAAGAACTCGGAACACGAGATTTACCAATGGTTTTAAACTCTACCCCTGGCGCATATGCTACAGAACAAGGGGGAGGCAGTGGTGATGCACGTATATCAATAAGGGGCTTTGACCAACGCAATGTTGCCGTTATGGTTGACGGAGTTCCTGTAAACGACATGGAAAACGGTCAGGTATATTGGAGCAATTGGGATGGACTGAGTGACATTACCCGTACTATGCAAGTGCAACGCGGCCTTGGTGCTTCAAAATTAGCAATAGCATCTGTAGGTGGAACTATTAACATTCTTACAAAAGGTATCGATCAAAAAAAAAGTGCAGCAATAAAACAAGAGGTAAACGATTACGGTTTATATAAAACAACATTAGGTTTTAATTCAGGTCAATTAAAAGGTGGCTGGGGGATTACTTTAGGTGGTTCTCGCAAATGGGGAACGAATTGGGCTGATGCTACCTTTACAGATGCATGGTCATACTTTGTAAAAATTCAAAAACGGTTTGACAAACATCTTTTTAGTATAAGTGCAAACGGTGCTCCGCAAACACATGGTCAGCGCTACGACAGATTGCCACTCGCTGTTTACAGTAAAAAAATGTCTGATAAACTAGGCATCAACTCCGACTCAATGTTAACTGCTTATAATCAATTGGAAAGAGGATTGGCATACAATCCAAACTGGGGAACGACAACATATGATGTAAATTATAGAGGTAATCCTTTTCCGCCAATTGGAAATGAAGATCAATTTAACGATCGTGTAAATTATTATCACAAACCACAATTTAACCTTTCTCATTTTTGGACCCCAAATGAAAAACTATCTGTTTCCAGTATAGCTTATCTTTCATTAGGTAAAGGTGGTGGAACGGGATTAAAAAATACTGTTGCAAGAAATAAAGAAACAGGCTTATTAAACATACAATCAGTTTATGATGCAAATTTAACTGCACCACCTTCTACTTATTACAATGCTACAGAACATCCGGCTACAAATTATTTAAGAGCCAGCAACAATGATCACTTGTGGTATGGCCTGCTTTCTTCCTGGAATTTAAAAGTGAATAAAAACATTTCAGCTTTGTTTGGCGTTGATGCCCGTTACTACAAAGGAACACACTACCAATCCATATTCGATTTAATGGGAGCTGATTATGCAATTGATAACGCCTCTGATAAAAATCAGGTAAATGGAACTTATATTGGAGACCCGAATTTTCAAAATGCTGTAAGACGCGTTGGTGATAAAATAAGCTACTACAATGATGCTAAAGTAATGTGGGGTGGTGCATTCGGGCAATTCGAATACAAAAAAAATAAATGGACCACCTTCTTAACCGCATCAGTTTCAGAAACAGGGTTCAAACGTATTGACTATTACAAAAAGAAAGATTTAGTTATCGATGGAAATACATTTGAACAAGTAGTAGGAAATGGCGATTCCTATTTTTATAATGGCACAAGTTCTTTATTTGCATCATCAAGTACAAAGGTAACATACAGTGGAGATACTACTTTTGTAGGAACAGGAGCTAATCAAAAATATATTTTGAACGCAACAAAATATACTAATCAATCTAGTGAAGCGCGTTTTGCCACTACTAAACAAAAATGGTATTTTGGATACACTGTAAAAGGTGGAGCCAATTACAATATTAGTGACCATCATAATATATTTGTTAATCTTGGTTATTTAAATATGGCACCACGTATGAATGTGGTATTTGATAATAATAACAAAGAAATTCTTGATGTTAAAAACCAAAAAGTTTATGCCATTGAAGGCGGTTATGGGTTACACCATCCAAAATATGCCGCAAATGTAAATTTATATTACACGGTTTGGCAAAACAAACCCCCTTCATTTTTACCATCTGCCCCAGGTCCAGATGGTACTCTTTACTATAATATAAACGGATTAAATGCTTTGCATAAAGGAATTGAAATAGACTTTATATATAAACTTCTTAAAAACTTAGATATAGAAGGATTGGCTTCTATTGGTGATTGGAAAACAACATCAGGCACAACTGCTGATATAACGGATGAAAATGGCATTGTAATATCTACGGTAGATTTTAGTGCAAAAAATGTACACGTTGGTGATGCCGCACAAATACAACTTGCGGGAAGTATTCGGTATGAAATTATTAAAGGCTTATACGTTAAACCTCGTTTCACTTATTTTGCTAAAAATTATGCAAATTTTGACCCAACAATTTTAGTTGGTACAAATAAAGACCGCGAATCATGGAAAATGCCAAACTATGGATTACTTGACTTGTATGCAGGTTACGATTTTAAATATTGGAAACTGAAATTTACTGTTACTGCAGGAGTAAATAACTTATTAAATACGATTTATCTCTCAGATGCACAAAATGGAACTAAATTCGATGCCACAACTTCTACCGTATTTCTGGGAATGGGCAGAAGAATGAATTTATCATTACGAATAGGATTTTAATAAATAAATAATAAAATAAATAAAATGAAAAAAATAATTTACGCCACACTATTTTCAGTTGTTGCAGGTACTATGGCAATGGCACAAGCCGTTTTGCCTACATCTTATTCATGGGTTGGAGCTTATCCTACAGGCTGGAGCGCTGTGGACCCTCTTGTTTCCTATTATACTGCAGGATCAGCAGCACATACTAATCCGTCTTTAAAAATGGATCAGGCCGGGGATAAAGTAATTATCAATTTTGCTACTACGCCCGGAACTCTATCTTATTGGATAATCAGCACCGGAACATTTGGAGCAGGTGTATTTTTAGTGGAAGAATCTGTTGATGGTAATTCATGGACAACATTACATTCTTTTGCAAGTCCAACACCTCCTCCTACTTCCTGGACGCAATTTTCTGACACACCTAATGCAGCAAGCCGTTATGTACGTTTTAATTATGTCACTAAAATTTCCGGTTCAAATATTGGATTGGATGATGTATCACTTTCAGCAGGTGTTTCGCCCAATCAGGAAATTAGTGTAAAACAAGGAACAACAACAATTGTAAATGGTGGAACATATTCCTTTTCTTCGCCTGTAAGTACTTTAACGCCTGTAACATTTACCGTTTATAATTTAGGTTTAGCTACATTAAATGTTTCAGCAGCAGCTATTACCGGTACTGCAGCAGCTGACTACTCAATAGCTACAGCTACGCCATTTACTGTTAACGGCACCAGCAATACAAATTTTGTAATTAATTTTACACCATCCGTTGCCGGAACGCGGGCTGCTGTTTTAAGTGTCGCGAATGATGATCTTAATGCAAATCCGTATGTTATTAATTTAGATGGTATTGGCGGAAACTTCGCTACAGAACCAGCAGCACCACCAACAAACCTGATTTTTTCAAATGTAAAATCATATCATGTAACAGGTTCCTACACAGCAGCTGCAGGAACACCCGATGGATACCTTGTAATACGCAGCGGAGCTGTTATAACAGACGCGCCTGTTGATGGTACTGTTTACCAAAAAGGTGATAATATAGGATCTACTCAAGTAGTAGTTTGCGGAAATATGACCGGATTTTTCCCAAGTAATATTGTTGCAAATACAACTTATTATTTTGCTGTATTTGCTTACAACGGAACAGGTATTTACCGTAATTATTTAACTTCATCTCCTTTAACAGGAAGTATTACAAGTGCAGGTTCTCTGCAATCTCCAAGTTATTATACTACTGTTTCTACTTCTAATTCAACTTTTGTAAGCGATTTGCACACAAAAATAAACTCACACAGCGTTAAATATTACAGCGATTTCGGTCCATTAATGATTGCCAGATTTTTAGCCCGGGATACAATAAATAACCAACGTGTTGTAACCTGCTCTTACAGTGGGTTAAATCAAGTTTATACAGAACCATGGGATTGGGCATCAAATGATTTTGCCCGTGAACATACCTATCCACAAAGTTGGATGCCAACTGTTAATGATGCCAACTTTACCAGCAGAGCCGAATACAGTGATTATCACATGCTGGTTCAGGCAAATCAAAATAACGTAAATGCTATCCGTAGTAATTACCCTTTAGGTGAAGTTGTTGGAACACCTACCTATACCTATTTAGGGTGTAAAACAGGTAATGATATGAATGGTAAAAAAGTTTTTGAACCCCGTGATGCTGATAAAGGAGATGCAGCACGTTGCATGTTATACCAAGCTATTTGTTACACTACTACCGGAACAAATACTAACACGGATGTTACTTATGGTGGTGTTGCTAACAGCTGGTCATTACCAACTAAAATTAACAACACGAATATACCTTACGGTCAGGATCAAAACGTGTTAAAAAAATGGAGCTATCTTGATCCGGTTGACAATTTTGAAATTTCACGTAATGATTTTGTTGATTCCTTGCAAGGAAACCGTAATCCATTCATTGATCATCCGGAATATGTGTGTTATATAGACTTTAGTTCGATGACCATGATTCCAAATCCAACTGTTCCCTGTGATGCAAATGGTATTTTCGAGAATCAAAATAATGATGATTTAATTTCAATTTATCCAAATCCAAACAATGGAAGCTTCATGTTAACTTACACTTCAAAAACAAATCAAAAAGTGAGTTTGAAATTGTATGACCGAATTGGACGAATTGTTTATTCAAGTGAAGTAAAAGTAAACAGTGGAATTAATCCTGTTGAAATGAATATTCAAAACTTAAATTCCGGAATTTACTTATTTGAGTTTATAACAGAAGAAGGAAAACAAACACAAAAATTTATTATTGAATAAATTTTCAGGTTAGATAAAAAAAAACAAAGAGGCTGTCTCAAAAGGGCAGCCTCTTTTTTTTGCAATATAAATTAAGTTTTCAATAGGACTAAAAATTTGTAAAAAGTCTGCTCTATGC